>Ga0123354_10015472_pt1 | contig 11914 bp, 9 predicted proteins | sample TergutLab28metaG_2_FD_97872 | JGI IMG/M metagenome (GOLD analysis project Ga0123354, IMG submission 97872) | Labiotermes labralis P4 segment gut microbial communities from Petit-Saut dam, French Guiana - Lab288 P4 | ecosystem: Host-associated > Arthropoda: Insects > Digestive system > Gut ... | reverse complement strand
TCTTGGCCTTATTGTATCCCATCTTTCGGCAATTTCAAATACTATCGCCTCTTTGACTTCTCAACCTTCGTTAGCGTTTTTCACTTCGCTCCTTAAGGGGCGCACTTACTTTTGCAACTGACCACCGAAGCGTGATCGTTTCAGAAACGATTACAGGCTCCAGTCGATAGGGGGCTCCCCGTGCGCCTCAAGGAATTCGTTCGCAGCCCTGAAATGGCCGTTTCCGAAAAAGCCGCGGTACGCGGACAGCGGGCTCGGATGCGGCGAGAGCAGCGCAAGATGGCGGCTTTCGTCGATAAGCGGGCGCTTGCCTCCGGCGTTCGCGCCCCAAAGCAGAAATACGATCGACTGCCCGCGCTCCGAGAGGAGCTCAATAATGCGGTCGGTCAGAATTTCCCACCCGTGGCCGCGATGCGAACCCGGCGCGCCCGCGCGTACCGTCAGCGTCGTATTGAGAAGCAGCACGCCCTGCTTCGTCCAAGGCGTCAGATTGCCGGTTTTCGGCGCCGGGATCCCAAGCTCGTCTTCGATCTCTTTTAAGATATTCACGAGCGAAGGCGGCTGATCGATACCGTCCCGCACGGAGAAGCAGAGGCCGTGCGCCTGGAAGGGGCCGGGATACGGGTCCTGGCCGAGGATGACGGCGCGCACATCCGCGTACGCCGTATAGCGCAGCGCGTTGAAGATGTCGTGCATATCCGGATAGATCGTCTGCGTTTTGTACTCGCGCACCAGAAACTGACGCAGTTCCTTATAGTACGGCTTTTCAAACTCATCCTTCAGGAGATCATCCCAATCGTTTTCAATATGTACCATACCACAGCCTCCTTATGCAAGGATTTCCGAAATCTTCGATTTCGTGAAATCTACTGTACCGACAAACGCTTCCTCAATTCTTTAGACTTTGCAGCGGCGCGGGGATGCGGCCTCCGCGCGCGATAAAGACCTGCGGATCGATCGTGCTGACCGGCATCACGGGCCCGCCTCCGAGCAGGCCGCCGAATTCGAGCGTTTCGCCTACCCGCTTGCCTATGGCCGGTATCACGCGCACGGCTGTCGTCTTGCCGCCCACCATGCCGATTGCGGCCTCGTCGGCAATCAGCGCCGAGATGACCGCCGCGGACGTGTCGCCGGGAATGACGATCATATCGAGGCCGACCGAACAGACCGCTGTCATAGCTTCGAGCTTTTCAATCGTCAGCGCGCCTGACGCCGCAGCCGCGATCATACCCGCATCTTCGCTGACAGGAATAAAGGCGCCCGACAGGCCGCCGACGGAAGATGACGCCATCACGCCGCCCTTCTTCACCGCGTCGTTCAGCATCGCAAGCGCCGCGGTCGTGCCGCAGCCGCCCGCCTGCGCGATCCCGATTTCTTCCAGAAGCTGCGCCACCGAGTCTCCGACCTGCGGCGTCGGCGCAAGCGAGAGGTCGACGATCCCGAACGGTACGCCGAGCTCGCGCGAGGCTTCCGCGCCGACCATCTGGCCCATACGCGTCACCTTGAACGCCGTCTTCTTGATGATTTCCGCGACCTCTGTGAGATCCGCCGCCTTCGGCGCCTGCGCAACCGCCGCGCGTACCGCGCCCGGGCCCGAAACGCCTACGTTGATGACGCAATCCGGTTCGCCGATCCCGTGGAAAGCGCCCGCCATGAAAGGATTGTCCTCTACCGCATTGCAGAAGACAACCAATTTTGCGGCCCCGATACAGTTCCGGTCCGCCGTACGTTCCGCCGCCTGCCGGACGGCTTCGCCCATCAGGGATACCGCGTCCATATGGATGCCGGTCCTCGTCGAACCGATATTAACGGAGGAACAGACACGCTCCGTGACGGCGAGCGCTTCCGGAATGCTCTCAATCAGTTCGCGGTCGCCCGCGGAAAACCCCTTTTGTACAAGCGCCGAAAAGCCGCCGACGAAATTCACACCCACCGCTTCCGCCGCCCGGTCGAGCGCCTTCGCGAACAGGAGCGGATCGCCGCCGCTCGCGCCGACCGCAAGGGCAACCGGCGTCACGGAAATGCGTTTATGGATGATCGGGATCCCGTATTTACTTTGGATCTGTTCGCAGACCGGGACGAGCCGCTGTGCGCTGCGCGTGATTTTTTCATAGATCTTTTCACAGGAACGCGCCGCGTCCCCGTCCAGGCAGTCCGTCAGGGAAATCCCCATCGTTACCGTGCGGATATCGAGGTGCTCGTCCGCGATCATCGTGATGGTTTCCAGTATGTCCGTTTTGTTCAGTATGGCCATAACACGCCCCTCCCGCTCAGATCCGATGCATGGAATTGAAGATATCCTCATGCATGACGCGCACTTGCATATCGGGCACGGCCTGCTCGATCGACGCGGTGAGGCCCGCAAGATCGGTGTTTATCTGCGAGATATCGACCAGCATGATCATCGCGAAATATTCGCGCAGAACGGATTGGGTAACTTCATCCACATTCACGTTCGCGTCCGCGCAGCACGTCGCGACTTTCGCGACCAGGCCGACCATATCCTTTCCTATGACTGTGACTACTGCTCTCATTATTTGCCTCCTTCAAGGTTTGTCTTTTTTGCGCCTTACCATTCTAGTATTTTCTCATATAGTTCATTTATGAGGTTTCCGCTGCAGGGAGATGACGATCCCGAGCGCGCAGACTGCCGCGAAAACGAAAAACGCCGTATTTGTATTGCGGACGATCGTACCCGCGCTCGCTTCGTCGAGCGAGCTGTGGCCGATGATAATGTTGGTGATGATTGTGATCATAGCCATGCCGATCACCTGGCCGAACGAGCGCGCCGTGCTCTGAATCGAATTGGCCACGCCGAAGTCCCGGGGCTCTACGCTGCTCATGATCGCGTTGGAATTCGGAGAGGTGAAGAAGCCGAAACCAAATCCCAGGATCAGGAGGATGCCGATGATCAAATAGACCGGCGTATCGACCCGGATAAAACCGAGGCAGAAAAGCGCGACTGCGCAAAGGGCCATGCCGATCGAAGCCAATTTGAACGGATTCCTGTGATCCGACATACGGCCCGAAATCGGCGAGATGATCATTTGGACAACCGGCTGCGCGATCAGAATGAGGCCCGAGATGTTCGCGCTGTAGCCTTTGACAAGCTGCAGATAGATGGAGAGCAGATAGCCGACCGCGAACGTCGCCGCGTAATTGAAAAGCGCCGCAAGATTGGACAGCAGGAAATTCGGATTGCGGAAAAGGCGCACTTCGACAATCGGCGCTTCGGTCTTTGCCTCGTGTTTGACATAGACAATGAACAGGGCGGCGCCCGCCACAAGGATGATATACGAAGCGATATTTTGCCCGAGCGTCGTGAAACCGTACATGACAAGCAGCATGGCGCAGGCATAAAGCACAATGCTGGAAACGCCGATTTTTTGCGGCCTCGTTTCGTTCAATTCGATTTTTTCCGCTTTTTCGATCTCCTTAAGCGCTTTGATCGGCATGCGCAGCAGGATATTGACGAGCGCGAAAATCGCCAGCGCCCCGGTCAGGAACAGCACATAACGCCAACCGAGATAGTGCGTCACCTCGCCGCCGATCACCGGGCCGAGCGACGAGCCGAGGTATACCGCGGCGACGGAAATACCGAGTACGCGCCCGCGCTCGCTCGACGGATAGACTTCAATCAGGATGGCCATGTTTGTCGAATAAATAATCGCGCTCCCGATCCCCTGCAAGATGCGGAAAGCGATCAGGACCGTCAGGGACGGCGCAAACCCCGCCAGGAACGCGCCCGCCGCAAAAACGATAACGCCGAACACGAGGACGGGGATCCGCCCCTTGGTATCGGCGACCCGGCCGAACGGCACCGCGAAGGCGACCATGAAGAACATGAATGCGGAGACAACCCAGCCGAGCGTCGTCGCGGACGCGTGAAATTCCGAACCGATCATCGGGATCGCAATATTCAGCGCGGTGGCCGCGAAGGGATTCACGAAATTCGTGACCAGTGCGACGGTCAGGGTTGCGCGTTTGAATTTTTCCCCTTCTGTAATTTTTGGGTTCTTCTCTCTCGTCACAAAAGATTCTCCCTCTCGTGTCTTTTGTTCCGCATCATGAGAAATTTGAGCGCGTCGCCGGGAGTCGTCTCTCCGCGCAGCACCGCGCAGATGCTCTCCGTGATCGGCATTTCGACACCCAAACGCTGCGCGAGACCGTACGCCGCCTCCGCGGTTTCAACTCCTTCGACAACCATGCCCACACATGCGACAGCCTCCTGCGGCGGCACGCCTTCCCCGATCATGACGCCGCAGCGCCGATTACGGCTATGCATGCTTGTGCAAGTAACAATCAAGTCGCCGACGCCGGAAAGGCCGAAGAAGGTCTCTCTGCGCGCGCCCAAACGGGCGCCGAGCCGGGCCATCTCCGTGAGTCCGCGCGTCATAAGCGCCGCCTTTGTATTGTCTCCGTAGCCCATGCCGTCCGAGATGCCCGCGCCGAGCGCGATGATATTTTTCAGCGCGCCGCCGAGCTCAACGCCGAGTACGTCGTTTTCCGTATAAACACGAAAGGCCTCCGTCATGAACAGATCCTGCACCGCCTCCGCCACCGCGAGGTCATCCGACGCGGCGACCACGGTGGTCGGCATGTTCACGCCGACCTCCTCCGCGTGCGACGGCCCGGAAAGCACGGCAAAGGCACGCCCGGGCGCGGCTTCCGCTACAATCTGCGAAACGGTCAAAAGGCTCCGCCGGTCGATCCCCTTTGCGACGTTTACAAGGATCATTTCCGGTTTCAGAAAAGGCAGGACGCCCGCAAGCGCCGCGCGGAAATGCTGCGTCGGCACGGCGGTCAAACAAAACTCGGCGTCCAAAACGGCGGCTTCTGCGGTTTCCGCGATGACGACACCGTCTTCTAATTTCACACCCGGCAGATATTTTCTGTTTTCACGGTCCTGCTCAAGGCTTGCGAGCAGGTCTCTGTCCACATCCCATACGCGCGCGCAAAATCCCTTACCCGCCAGCAGATTGGCGAGCGCCGTGCCCCAGCTTCCGGCTCCTATGATTCCGATCGTTCGCATCGCTTTCGTATCGTCTCCTTATTTTTTACTTCCAAACGTCAGCTTCGGCTCCGTGCCCTTCGCGAGCCGCGCGATATTTCCGTGATGCTTCCATACGACCAATGCGAGCAGGATGACGAGCCAGAGCGCGTCGATACCCGAGGCGATCCCGCCAGCCTGCGTGAAGCACAGGACGAGCGCCACAGCGACCGCGATCAACACGGACACGCTCACGCGCCGAAAGGCCGCCGTGAAGACAAGAACAACGGCGAGCAGGATAAGCGCGAAGAGCCAGTTCGCCCCGAGCAACACGCCGAAGGCCGTGGCCACGCCCTTGCCGCCGCGGAAGCCGAAGACCGCCGGGTACATATGGCCGAGGACGACGCAGAGCCCGCAGAGCAGCGCAACCGCTGTTACGCCGGCGGTCAGCGCCTGTGTTTCCGCGAAATAGCGCGTTGAAGAATCCACAAATTTTTGCATATTGCCGTCGGTTTGAAGCATGATCCGCATGAACACATACGAAGCGATGAAAAACACCACCCAGCCTTTAACGACGTCGATGACGAAGGTGATCGCGCCCGCCTTTTTCCCGATGGAGCGAAGCGCGTTCGTCGTCCCGGCGTTTCCGGACCCTTCTTTGCGTACGTCGACACCATGCGCCTTTCCGAGCAGGATCGCGCCGTTGATATTGCCGATGAAATACGCGCAGACGGCGGCGATCAGGATCGCCCAGACGGGACAGCCCGCGCCCGGAAGCGCCATGATAAAATTATCCGAAAAAATACTGCTCAAGCGTTCTCTTCCCCCTTCTCGCGAAATACGAAGCTGATCGGCGTACCCGTGAACCCCCAGACCGCGCGGATGCGGTTTTCCAGGTAACGCGAGTAGGAAAAATGCATGAGATCCCGCCGGTTGACCTTGAACGAAAACAGCGGCGGCTTGATACCGACCTGGCTCACATAATATATTTTCAGGCGCTTGCCCTTGTCGGAAGGCGGCTGTTTCATCGCGATCGCGTCCTGGACCAGGGAATTCAACTGCGCCGTCGGGATCCGCAGCGCGCAGTTGGCGGCCACGGCGGAGACGGTCTCCAGCGCGCGGTGCAGGCGCTGCCTGTCTTTCACGGAAATATAAACCTGCGGCGCGTAGGAGAGGAACGGCATTTCCGCCTCCACTTTTTTGCGCCATTTTTCCATCGTGTTCGTTTCCTTTTCGACCAGGTCCCATTTGTTCATCGCGATGACGACGCCTTTGCCGCTCTCGTGCGCAAGCCCCGCGACTTTCTTGTCCTGCTCGGTGACGCCCTGCGAGACGTCGATCATCAGCAGGCAGACGTCCGAGCGTTCGATCGCGCCGATCGCGCGCACGACGGAAAAGCGCTCCACGCCGTCCGTCACTTTCGCGCGGCGCCGGATACCCGCCGTATCGATAAGCACAAATTCCTCATCTTGAAAAGTGAAGGGGGAATCGATCGAATCCCGCGTCGTTCCGGGCACGTCGGAGACGATCATGCGGTTTTCGCCGAGAATCGCGTTGACGAACGAGGATTTTCCGACATTCGGTTTTCCGATGACCGCAAGCCTGATCCGTTCGTCCTCGCCGTCTTCGCCCTCCCCCGCGCCCCTGCGCCGCGCGTCAATCGCTTTCATCATCTCGTCAAGCGCGTCGCCGATGCCTGTGTCGTTCGCCGCGGAAACAGGAAACGGCTCGCCGAAGCCGAGTTCGTAGAAATCATAAAAATCCTCGGGCAGCCGCGCGCCGCCGTCCGCTTTGTTCACAATCAGAAGGACTTTCTTTGAAGACTGCCTCAGCAGATCCGCGACTTCCCTGTCCCCCGTGGTCACGCCGGCCTTTCCGTCCGTTATGAACAGGATGAGATCGGCCATATCGATCGCCACTTCCGCCTGCTCGCGCATCCGGTCGAAGATTTCGTCATCCGCGCCCTCGTCGATGCCGCCCGTATCGATCAGCGCAAATTTCCGGCCGCACCACTCGGCCTCCCCATAAATACGGTCGCGTGTCACGCCCGGAACGTCCTCCACGATCGCGAGGCGGCTGCCGACAATACGGTTGAAAAACGAGGACTTGCCGACATTTGGGCGCCCTACGATGGCGATCATCGGCAGGCTCATCGGTACGCCCCTGTGAAGATGCTCTCCGCGAAGCGCCGCGGCTCAAAGGGAAGCAGGTCCCCGAGTTTTTCGCCGACGCCGATAAATTTGACCGGCAGGTCGAATTCCGCCGACACGGTGATCGCGATGCCGCCTTTCGCGGTCCCGTCGAGCTTCGTCAGGACGATACCCGTGACGCCCGCGGCGGCCCCGAATTCCTGCGCCTGGCTGATGGCGTTTTTGCCCGTCGTCGCGTCGAGCACGAGCAGCGTTTCACGCTGTTCCGGCGCGTAGGCGCGCGCGAGCACACGATCCATCTTTTCGAGTTCATCCATCAAACCTTTTTTGTTCTGCAAACGCCCCGCCGTATCGCAGATCAGCACGTCGATCCCGCGCGCCTGCGCGGCCTGCATCCCGTCAAACAGCACCGCCGACGGATCCGCGCCCTCCTGATGACGGACCATCGGCACGCCGGCGCGCTCCGCCCAGACGGCGAGCTGGTCGGCGGCCGCGGCGCGAAACGTGTCCGCCGCCGCGAGCAGCACGGTCTTCCCCTCTTTTTTATAGAGGTCCGCAAGCTTCGCGATCGTCGTCGTCTTGCCGCCGCCGTTCACGCCGACAAGCAGCACCGCGATCGGGTAGGCTTCGCTCATATGCTGACGGTCGCCTTTGTCCACGATCTCCGCGATGATCCCTTCCAGCCTCGCCTGAACGTCCGCCGTCTCTTCCAGCCGTTCCATGCGCACCGCATCGCGCAATTTCTGCACGATTTCCGCCGCCGTATCCATACCGATATCCGAAGTGATGAGAATCTCCTCGAGTTCTTCGAGAAAAGCTTCGTCTACCTGCGGGCGCTGGAGCACCGCGTCGCCGATGCGCTGCGCCAGCCGTCCGAAAAATCCCTGTTTTGATTGAAATTCCATTTATTCTTCTCTTCTTCTCTCTACCCGTCTCCGTCCGGAATCAGTTTTCGTCGTTCAGCGTCTCCGCGAACGCGTCCGTTTCCTTCGTGCCGAGCAGCAGCGAAAGCACCGTCGTCACGCCCTGTTCCTGCATCGTCACGCCAAACAATGTCTCCGCGTATTCCATCGTCGAGCGCTGATGCGTCACGAGCGCAAACTGTGTCTCGCGGAAATTCGCGACATAATTCGCGAAGCGGTGGATATTCGTTTCATCGAGGGCCGCATCGATCTCATCGAGGATGCAGAACGGCGTCGGCTTTGCCTTGAGAATGGAGAACAGCAGCGCGATCGCGATCATGGATTTTTCACCGCCGCTGTAACTGTCGATGCTCGCAAGATTGGTTTTGCCCGGCGGCCGGATTTTGATTTCGATCCCGCTTTCGAGCGGATCGCTTTCATCCTCCAGCGTGATCTCTCCTTTGCCGCCGCCGAAAAGCAGCGAAAATGTTTCCGCAAAAGTCTCACTGACCAGATCGAAGGTCTCGCAAAATTTTTCACGGCTGATTTTGTCCATATCCCGCACGATATCTTCAAAATCCTTCATTGAGGCAAGCACATCGTCCCGCTGCCCGGTAAGGAAAGCGTAGCGCTCGCTTGTCTCTTCGTATTCTTTGATCGAACCAAGATTGACCTCGCCGATCTCGCGCAGCCGGTCCTTGATCTCGCGGTTCTCTTTCATGCCCGTACCCATCACAAAGGACGGATCGCGGTATTCAAGCGCATGGACATAGGAGAGTTCAAATTCCTCAAAGAGCTTTTCCTTCCACGTCTGAAGGCGCGTCTCCTGTCTCCCGAGTTCCACTTCCATACCGTTCTTCGACGTAATCCGGGATTCGATGCGTCCCGCGCCGCTGTCCGAGGCAAGTTCCGCCCGCTCGATACCGCCGCGCGCCTCCCTGCGCTCGGAAGCCGCCTGCTCAATCGCCGCCTCAAGCCCCACGCGTTCGGCTTCAAGCGAAACCAGTTCCGCGGCGCTGACTTCCTCCGCCGTGACGGTCAGCGCGCGTTCCAGTTCGGCGCATTCCGCCTCCTTCGCCGCCTGCTGCTCTTTGTATTGCCCAATGCCACGCAGCGTCGCCTCCAAAAGCGTATCCGCGTTTTCCTTGTCGCGTCCGGCTTCCGCCACGCGCAGCCGCAATTCGGTCGCCGCCGCCGCCGCGCGGCCGCTCTCGGCCTTGCGTTCCGGCAGCGCCGCCGACTCGCGTTCGGACGCCTCTTCGATTGCGCTGATTGCTTCCGTCAGGGCTGCAATCTGCTCACGGAGCTGCTCCAGAAGCCCGCTGTTGCTCTCGCGGTCCTTTGCGATACCCGTCAGCTCCCCCTGCCGCTTCGTGAGCCGGGCCTCGAGATCGGAGAGCCTTGCCCGCGCGGCGTCTGCGTCCGCTTCGGCGCGGATGCGTTCCGCCTCCTTCTCGCGCAGCGCGGCGTCGCCGTCCCGGATCCGGACCAGAAGCGCCGAACTTTCTTCCGCAAGCCGGTCGAGTTCATCCCGCCCCCGCTCCGCGTCCGCGTTCCATCTCTCAATCTCCTGCTTCAGCGCCTCGATCTCCGTGCGGCGCTCGAACAAATTGGCTGTCTTATTTTTATAGGCGCCGCCCGTCAGCGTCCCCGCGGGCGTCACAATCTCCCCTTCGACCGTCACAATGCGGTAACCCTGCGCGTTTCGCTTTGACATCGCGGCCGCGTCGTCCAGCGTTTCCGCGATTGCGGTCCGCCCGAGCAGGTATTCAAAGATATCTTCGAAACGCTCCTCGAAACGCACATGATCGAGCGCGTACCCCGCGAAACCGCCGCTGCCTTCCAGATCGCGCGCCGGCCCGTGCCCGCGCGGATTGATCGACTGCACCGGCAGGAAGGTGAGCCGCCCCGCCTTGTTCTCCTTCAGGAAAGCGATCGCCTTTTTCGCGTCGCCGTCCGTCTCGACGACGATATTCTGCGCCGCCTGGCCGAGCGCCGTTTCGATCGCCGTCTCAAATCCCTTGTCCGCCGTGAGCAGTTCCGCGACGACGCCGTGTACGCCGTGCAGCCCTTCCTTCATCAGCGCGCGCACGCCCGCGCCGTATCCTTCATAATTCGCTTCGAGTTCTTCCAGCGTCCGCTGCCGCGAAGCCTGCTTTTCGATCTTCAGCCGCAGCGCCTCGAGATCGATGCGTTTGTCCGCGATCCCCGACGATACCTCATCGTACCGGGCCCGGGACGCTTCCATATCCCCGGCGAGCAGCGAGGTCTCCTCCGCGAGGCGACCCGCGGCCGCCGCGAGGTCCTCGATCACATTTTCGAGCGACCCGCGTTCGCCCGTACCGGCCTCGATTTCGGCGGAAATACCGGCTTCGGTCTCGTCAAAACTTCCGAACAGGCCTTCGCCGGAAGCAAGCTCCGCTTCTTTCAGGGCGCGTTCACGCGAGACCTCAAACAACTGCGCGCGCAGTTCGTCAATGCGCGCCGCCTGCGCCGCGAAAGCGCCCTCCTTCTCCGCCGCCGCTCCAAGCAGATCCGCCAGTTCCTTTCCCTGCGCCTCCAGCATTTCGGCGATACGGCGCTTCTCCACGGCGAATTCCGCCGCTTCTTCCTCTTCTTCCGCAATCCTGCGCGCATACAACGCCGCCTCTTCACGCAGGCGGTCCCGGTCCTTTTCCATATTCCGGCGGCGTTCTTCGTAGAGCGCCGTCGAGTTCTCGATGCCCATCGCCTTCGCGCGGTTTGTGTTCAGGCTCTCCCGCAGCCCCGTTATGCGCTCTTCCAGTTCCGTGTCGCGCGCGCGCAATGCGGAAAGCCGCACGTCCGTCTCCGCCTTCTCTCCGCGCAGGGTTTCGAGCGCTCTGCCCGCTTCTTCGAACTGTTCCGCCAGCTCGCGGTTTTTCGCCTGCATGCTCTCGATATTTTTCAGCGTGATATTGATCTCAAGCTCGCGGTAACGGGCGGCCAATCCCTGATATTCTTTCGCCTTTTCGCTTTCCTCGCGCAGCCCGTCGATACGGCCTTCTATATCCGCGACGATATCGCCGATGCGCGCGAGATTCGCGCCGGCGCCCTCAAGTTTGCGCTCCGCCTCCGCGCGTTTGCTCTTGTATTTGATAATGCCGGCCGCCTCTTCAAAAACCTCACGCCGGTTCTCGGGCTTGTCGCTGACGATCTTTTCCACGCGTCCCTGCCCGATAAAGGAATACCCGTCCACGCCGATCCCCGTATCCATGATAAGCTCGCGGATATCGCGCAGCCGGCAGGGATTTCCGTTGATAAAATACTCGCTTTCCCCGCTGCGGTACAGCCGGCGCCGGAGCGCGACCTCCGAATAATCGATATCCAGGATGCCCGTGGAATTGTCGAGCACGAGCGTCACTTCCGCCATGCCTTTCGCCCTGCGCGTATCCGTCCCCGCAAAGATGATCTCCTCCATGCGCGCGCCGCGAAGCGCCCGCGCGCTCTGCTCGCCGAGCACCCACCGCATCGCGTCGGAAATATTGCTTTTTCCGCTGCCGTTGGGGCCGATGATGCAGGTGATTCCCTCTTTAAAATCTATCGCAATGGGATCCGCAAAACTTTTGAACCCTTGTATTTCGATTCTCTTTAAATACAAACTCCGTCCGCTCCTGATCGGGAAATACGGAATAAATCCGTGTTTCCTTCCTATATGAATAACACAACTTCTTAGTATACCATGCGACGTCTTTTCTTTCACGCGGAAATAGCCTATATTGACAAAATGAAGAGGCATCCCTGTTTGAGATGCCCCTTGACGGATTTCTGTGACTGGCTTCAATTAGCCGGGAAACTCACCTTTACGGGGACCATGCTGCTGGTAACCGTATTGTTTCCTAATTGCCCGTAGC
>Ga0123354_10015470_pt1 | contig 11915 bp, 4 predicted proteins | sample TergutLab28metaG_2_FD_97872 | JGI IMG/M metagenome (GOLD analysis project Ga0123354, IMG submission 97872) | Labiotermes labralis P4 segment gut microbial communities from Petit-Saut dam, French Guiana - Lab288 P4 | ecosystem: Host-associated > Arthropoda: Insects > Digestive system > Gut ... | reverse complement strand
CAGTTTCTCGTGCAACTGGCTTTTGCCCACATCCACCGCATAGACTTTGGCCGCGCCGTGCTGGAGCAGACAGTCCGTAAAGCCGCCGGTGGACGCGCCCACGTCCAGGGCAGTGCGTCCCGCGACATCCAGCTTGAACTGTTCGAGGGCGGACAGAAGCTTGTACGCCCCCCGGCTGACGAAGCGTTCCGGCTCGGCAAGCGAGAGCCTGGCGCTATCCGGGAGCATCCGGCCCGGCTTGTCCAGGCGCTCGCGGGAGCCGTCCGTTTCAAGAAAGACCAGCCCGGCCATGATGAGGCGTTTGGCGCGCTCACGGCTTTCAGCCAGGCCCTGCTCCACAAGGAGTTGGTCGGCCCGCGATTTCGGATTGGCCATGCCGGATACGTTTGGTTTTGACGGCCCCGGTTGTCAAGAATGTTCTCTTTTTGTACGACTCCCCAGGAGCCAGCCCTTGAAGAAAGATATCCCCCAACTGCACGCCATCCGCGCGGCCGCCATGATCGGCATCTTCATGCACCAACTGTTCCAGGGCATAGGCCCCTTGCGCGACGCCTATGCGGGGACGCTCATCGGCCATATCTTCGTGGACTTGGCCCTTGGCGTGGCCGTCTTCAACGTCATGACCAGCTTTCTTCTGGCGCTGCCCTTTGTTGGGGAAAACCCGGCCCCGATCCCGCGGCTTGGCCAATTTCTTCCCAAGCGGCTGCTTAGGCTCTGTCCGCACTACTATGCGGCGATAGCCCTGGTGATCCTGGGCAACGCCGTGGTTTACCGGATCACCTCGCCCGGCGACTGGCTGCCTCCGACCCTTTACCACGCCTTTTTCCTGGACCCCTTCCGCAGCCAGTCCTTTATGTCCAACACGGCGGCGTACTGGTGGCTGGGGCTTCTCTTCCAGTTCACGGTGGCCTTCCCGCTGCTTTTAAGGCTCACCCGCAGGTTCGGCCTCGCGCGCGTGACCATCATCGCCGCCCTCATCGCCTGGCCGGGAACAGAGCTCCTCAAGCTCTGGGGGGAGAGGGCCCCGGACTCCATCATCGCGAACTGGGCCTTTCTCTCCAATTTCAACCTGCCCTCCCGGCTGCCGGAGTTTCTCGCGGGCATGTGGATGGCCGATCTGTGGAAGCGCGCGCCGGAGCGGCGCTGGCTTGTGGACAAGCCTCTGGGGGCGCTCCTTTTCGGGACTTGCGGGTTGTGTTTGATTCTTTCCGTCGCGGGTCTGCGCGTGCCGTGGTTCGCCGGGATCGCCTGGGCGCTGGCGCTTTTCGTGGGGCTTTTCGCGTGTTCTTTTGTGGCCCGCATGGGGGCGCGACGCGGCGTGCTGTGGCTCTCCGGCGCGTCCTATGCCATCTATCTGGCGCACCAGCCGGTTTTGAGCTGGCTGGATGTGGCCGTGGCCACGTTTTCGCCGTGGTGGAAGTTTATCGCGCTGGGGCTTTTGGGATGGCTTTTCAGCATCCTGGCCGGAGAATGGCTGGACAGGGCCGCCGTGCGCGTGACGGACGCATTCGCCGCCAGGAAGCGATAGAGGTTGACCCTTGGGGGCGGCTTGACTATCTTGCCTGTTCTTTCGGGGTCCCGTAGCTCAGGCGGATAGAGCGATCGCCTCCTAAGCGATAGGCCACAAGTTCAAATCTTGTCGGGACCACCACCGCCCATTCTTTTACGGCTTTGCCGCCTCAGGATGCTTGGCCTTGTCCGCTTTCGCATCCTGTTTGGGGGCGTCCGGCATGGTCTCCCACCGTTTGGCCACAAGGTCCTTGTCCGCGTCCGGCCCTGTCGTGACATTTGAAGGAGTTGGTATGCCGACCGGCTGGCGGACCTCCACCCCGACAACCTGGGCGAAAAGCGCCGTCGCGCCAAACGCCAGAATGACGGCGCAGAGAAGAACCGCCCGTACGGCCGGTTTTACCGTGATGAGAGTGAGAGATGCGTCAAAGGCCGGGCATTTCGACATGGTTTTTCCCCTGGGCCGTAAAAGGGGAGACAATAATCACGCCCGTCACCCCTTGTTATTCCTCAACTTTCGCAATGAGATTTTCGCGCATATCCCATCACGTATCCCGAAAGACAAAATCTACCCCATCGCGGGACGCTGGTCACTCTCTTTTCTGCCCCCGTCACTCGCCGCCTTTGCTTTTCAATGGCAGCGTATTGTTGCCAGTGACCACCTTTTGCCCGGTTCTCTGTTCCAACTGCTGCCGGGCCTGGCGGGCAATGCCGCCGCCTTTTCTGCCAGCGTCCGCGTTCTCGTTAAGTCCGGTGGCGTTCATACTCTCCGCTATCTGCCGGGTAGAGAGTTCCGCCAGGGCGGTGAAAATCAATTCCGCCTCGGACATGTGATCTCGCAGGTTCTGGCTTTTCAACCCCTTCAACTCTTTATGTCCCTTCACTGTAAGGTCCGACCATTCTTTATGAATAATGCTTGTCAGGAAGGCGTATTCCTCGCCTTTTTTGATACCGTGCTCTTTCCAGTAGTCCGTCAGCTTGTTCCGGGTTTCCTGGCCGAGCATCCGCTGCTCTATCCACTTTTCAGAGCGGCCATGCTCACGCCAGAGGGCGCGGGAGCGGTTCAGGGCAATCTCCGGGTCGGCCATTTCCTTGATACGCTCATAGCCGACCTTGGCCAGCCAGAGCTTGATAGGCTCCGCCTTTGGACTTGGTACGGACTGCACGAGGCGCAGGAGAGTTTCGGCATCGGCAACGTCGGTAAGATATTTCTTGCCGTCCTGAGCGGTTAGCTTCAGTCGGTGACAATTTGTCACCGACTCACTACCTTCTTTTTTCAGACGCTCTTTCAGCTTATTCCAATACTTGCGGGACGTCTGAAAATCCGGCTGGTCCGTGAGTACCTGCACAATATCCACCACCGAGAAATACCATGTTTCGGTCTTTTCATCGTACGCGCGGCGAATAGCCTTTTCCTCAAAAACGGCGATCTCATTTTTCATGGCGCTATTTCCCCTCGTTTGTCCGTTCATGTCCGACACTATCTCTGAGAGCCAGCCTACGCAATGTGGACACAGGCCCCTTGCGGCTGCCGGGTGACGCACACTAAATATTTTCTTGACATAATTGAGGCGGATAGGAGATATTTATAGCCAAGGCTGTTGGGAAATACTCATTGGGTGAGGCTTCTAAGGCAAGGCGAATCTTACAGAAGTATATGCGAACAGACTTTATTGTTAGCCGTATGGATGTCCCCACAGCGGGAAAGGCGGGATTCCGCTTTTTCTTTTTGCTGCGGGGACTTTTGTTTTGTACCGGCCTGTTCTTTTGCTTAGCTACCGAACTCAACGCGCAAACCCCGCAGAGTCTTTCTGACCCAAACTCTCCCGGCGTTCGTGAACAACAGCGTCAAAGACAATTCCTGGAGGAACAGCGTAGGCGGCTCATGCCCTCTCAGCAGGAGACGCCCCCGATACCTTTGCCGCCCCTTTCGCAGGAAGACGTCTGGATTCCAGAGGGGGAGCAGCCCTGCTTCACGATCCATGAGATCACCTTGGAAGGCGAGGACCACAGGAAGTTTGAGTTCGCTTTGAGAGCGGCAGATAAAGTGTTCGCCACGGGCCAGCCGGACAGTCCCATCGGAAAATGCCTCGGCACGAGGGGCATAAATCTGGTGCTCAAACGCATCCAGAACGCGATCATCCGTCGAGGCTACGTGACGACGCGGGTTCTGGCCGCTCCCCAGGCCTTGAAAGACGGTGTGCTGAGACTCATGGTGGTTCCCGGACGTGTCCACGCGATACGCTTCACGGAGGATTCCCATCCTCGCATCGTCACCTGGAACACCATCCCCACCCGTCCGGGAGATATTCTCAATTTGCGCGATATTGAGCAGGGTCTTGAAAACTTGAAGCGTCCGCCCACGGCGGAGGCGGATTTTCAGATCGTTCCCGCCGGTGAGGGAGCCAAGCCCGGCGAAAGCGATATTCTGATAACCTATAAACAGAAGTTCCCGCTACGCCTGGACCTCGCTTTGGACAACAGCGGCGGCAAGGCCACAGGGCGTTATCTGGCCACAGCCAGCGTCTCTTACGACAATATGCTGGGGTTAAGCGATCTGTTTTACGCTTCCGGGACATTCAACCCCATTGAAGGCGATCCTTCGCCGGGCAGAACGCACAGCTTCGCCTTGGGGTATTCCGTGCCGTTCAGGAACTTCTCCCTCTCGTACCACTGGGATTATTACGAGTACCTCCAGACGCAGCGCACCTCGCAGCAGTCTGTCGCATATTCCGGCACGCAGGAATCCATGGAACTGCGGCTGGCGTACATGCTTTACAGGGACGCGCATCGGAAATTGCAGATATTCGGGGCGGCGGGCACGAAAGAGATTCATAATTTTCTCGATGATACGGAAATCATGGTGCAGCACAGGCGCACAGCTACGGTTACAGCGGGTTTCAATCACCGGGAGTTCTTCGACAACAAAGGATATTTGGACATAACGGCGCAGGTGGCGCAAGGCGTGGACTGGTTCGGGGCATTGCCCGCGCCCGAAGAGGCCAATGGCGCGGGAGTGTCGCGTCCGACGATATACACCGGAACGCTTGAGCTGGAGTATCCTTTCAAGATCGGTTCGGTCCCGCTGCATTACCACGGGAGGCTGAATGCTCAATACAGCCCCCAGATTCTGACGGCCATTGATCGGTTTTCCATCGGCAGCCGCTACACGGTGCGCGGTTTTACCGGAGACTATACCTTGTCGGCGGAAAACGGTTTCGTCTTGCGCAACGAGATCGGTCTGCCTCTGTGGCAGAGCGGCCAGGAATTGTACGCGGCTTTCGACTACGGCGCGGTGGACGGGCCATCCGTGCGTACCCAGCCCGGACGGTCCTTGTCCGGCGTGGCCGTGGGGCTGCGCGGCGGGTACAAGTATTTCACGTACGATATATTTGTCGGTGGTCCATGGGGAGTGCCCAAGCGTTTCCACACCGATCCTTTGGTCTGCGGTTTTCGCATTGGTGCTTCATTTTGATGATGCTTTAAGGTTTGCATACTTTGGCGAGGAGGCCACATGAGGAGCCGTTTTTGGAGTTCCGTTGCTAAAAAATGCCGGATGGGATTTCTTAAACGCTCCATCGTTGTCGTTATTTTGCAGTTTTTCCTTGTCACGCAGACTTTCGCCCAAATCGTCGCTCACCCCGGAATGCCCGCCTCTTTGCAGCCCAAGGTTCTGCCGACGGCCAACGGCGTTCCTGTGGTCAACATCCAGACCCCCAGCCATGCCGGTGTTTCCCGAAACGTCTATAGCCAGTTCGACGTGCAGCCCCAGGGCGCGGTGCTGAACAACTCTCCGGTCCAGAGTCCCAGCCAGCTGGCCGGCGTTGTCGTCGGCAACCCGTGGCTTGCGACCACAGGCTCGGCGAAGGTCATATTAAACGAGGTGTATTCGCAGAACCCCAGCCAGCTTCGCGGCATGGTGGAAGTGGCCGGGCCTTCCGCCGACGTGGTTGTGGCCAACCCGTCCGGGATTACGGTCAACGGCGGCGGTTTCATCAATGCCAAACAGGCCACGCTGACGACCGGCGTCCCCATCCCCAACCCCGACGGAACGATTCGCGGCTACAACATCGTGGGCGGCGAGGTTCGGGTGGAAGGCCAGGGATTGAACACCGCTTCCACGGACTATACGGCCATTTTGGCGCGCGCGGCCACGATAAATGGCGACGTCTGGGCCAATGAGCTGCAGGTGTCCACCGGAACCGGGATTGTCAGCGCGAACGGCCAGGGGGCCTGGGTCGCGGGCTCCGGCCAGGGTGCGAAGCCCGTTGTTTCCATAGATACGTCGGCCCTGGGCGGCATGTACGCGGGGAAGATTCGCCTGGTGAGCACCGAACAAGGCGTCGGGGTGAACAACGCGGGCCAAATCTATGCTTCAGCGGGCAACGTGGAGATCACGGCAGACGGCCTTGTGACCAACAGCGGCAAGATAGCGGCCTCGGATACGGTGGCCGTTTCGGCGCAGACCCTCCAGAATGCCGGGGCCATGTACGCCCAGAACCGGGCGAACATCGCCGTGCAAAACGGGGTACAAAACTCCGGGGGCATTTACTCCCAGAACGGGTCCAGCATTCAGGCTCCGGGCGCTGTGGAGAACTCCGGCGTGATCGCCTCCAGCGGCTCCGTGGACATCAATGCCGGTTCGTTCAGCCAAAGCGCCGGAAGCACCCTGATCTCCGGCATTGATCCGCAGGATATGCCCTGGGTTGTGCCCACAGCGGCCCCCACGCCCGTCTCAAAGGCCCTGACGGTCAAGACGGCTGGAGATTTTGTGAGCGCCGGGACCATCGCCTCCGGGGATATCATCTCCGTGGTCGCCGGTTCCAATATCTCCGTGAGCGGCAGCGCCCAAAGCGCGAATGCTCAGTATTGGGAAGGGACGAACCTCTATCTGTCCCAAAGCCGGATGCAAGCGGGCGGCGACATGGCCCTGACCGCGCGTGGCGGCGGCGTGACCACATCCGGGGCCAAGGTCGGGGGCCAGAGTGTGACGGTCAGCGCCAACGCGCTCACAAACGATGCCGGACTCATCCAGGCGCAGGACACCCTGCGTATTGATCTCGGTTCAGGCACGCTGACCAACACCAATTCCGGTTCATCCGGCGACCTGGGGCTCATCGCCAATGGGGCGTTAAGCATCACGGCGGGCCTTCTCAACAACAGCGGCGGATTTCTTACCGGAGCGCCGCTTACGCTCAATGTTTCCTCCTGGGACAATACCGGCGGCACGATTTTTACCTCCGGCGATCTTACGTTGAGCCTACCTGGGGCTTTCACCAATTCCGGCACGTTACAGAGCAGGGGCGTGTTGAGCCTGTCCAGTGCGAGTTTCAGCCAGGACGTATCGGGGATACTGGCTTCCGGCGGGGACATGAGCGTCGTTACGTCAGGAACGTTCGCCAGTGCGGGGACCATGAGTTCAGGGGGCAATATCACGGTCCAGGCCGGATCGAGCGTCACCATGAGCGGTCAGGCGGCAAGCCTGGGCAGCCAGTCCTGGAGCGGAACCGCCATCACGGTGAGCGGGCAGGTGGTGAGCGGCGGCGACCAGTCCTGGATCGGGAACACCCTGAGCCTTGCCGGGGGCCGGATTCAAAGCGGCGGCAATATCCTCTTCCAGGGACTCCAGAGCGCGGCAGTCACCTCCGGGGCGCAAATCACGGCGCAAAACATTGATCTGCGCGCCGCCGGGCTGACCAATAATGCGGGGCTCCTCCAGGCGCAGAACAACCTCGCCCTGTCGCTTGGTTCCGGCGCGCTGACGAACACGAACACCGACAACGGACTTGGGCTGGTCGCTCAAAACGGGGCGCTGACCATAGTGGCCGGGGCCGTTGACAACAGCGCCGGGTACATGGGCGCTGGCCAAGGAATTACGGCCCAGGCGGCCTCCTGGAACAACGGAGCGGGCACGGTCGTTTCCCTTGGCGATGTCACGATTGCTCTCCAGGGTGGTGACCTGACAAATGCCGGGTCCATGAGCGCCCAGGGCGACATGACCCTGACCGGCGCGAATCTGTCCAACCGGGCCGGAGGACAGCTTCTGGCCGGAGGAACCCTGCGGGCCGCTTTTACCAAGAACCTGGTGAATCAGGGACTCATAGACCCTGATGCGGTTTGGCTCTCCGCCGCGACCATCAGTAACGAGGCTGGCGGAAGCATCACGGGCTCACAGGTTTCCTTGCAAGCGGCGACGCTCGGCAATGCCCAGGGGGCCACCATCGCGTCTGGCGGCAATCTGGACATCGGGGCTGGTACGCTGACCAACCAGGGACAGATCGTAAGCGCCGGGGACATGACCATCGGCGGCAAGCTCGACTCCCAGGGGCTAGCCACGGGTCAGGCCACTCAAATTACCAACAGCGGCCAGATGCAGTCTTCCGGGACGTTGACCCTCGCCAGCCAGGGACTCGACAACTCCGGGACGATGTACTCGCTCGGCCAGACGAGCGTCACCACTTCAGGGGCGCTTACCAACTCCGGGCTGTTGACCTCGCAAGGGGCTCTCAACATTCAGGCCGGAACGTTTAGCCAAAGCGCCACAGGCATTCTGGGGTCGGGTCTCGACGAGAATGGGAGCTTGATTGCGCCCCTGGCTGGCGCATCCCCTGACTTGTCCGTTTCCGTAGGGGGCGGCTACACCAACGCGGGAAGCATTCTCTCGGCGGGCAATCTTTCGGTGCTGACCGGTGGAAGCGTCACGCAGACGGGTTCCGTCACGACCCTTGGCGACCAGACGTGGAGCGGCGCGAAGCTCGATTTCTCCGGGGCCAAGGTGCAAAGCGGCGGACTGCTCCTGCTTCAGGGGGGCGTCGTCACCACGAATGCCGCCACGCTTCTGGGGCTTAATGTGGAACTGGACGCGGCCGGCCTCATCAACAATGCCGGTCTCATCCAGGGTGAAAACGACCTCACCATCAATCTGGGTGGCGGTTCGCTTGTAAACGGCAATTCCGGCGCGAACTTCGGCCTTATCGCCAAAGGCGGCGCTCTGACCATCAATGCCGGGGCCGTGAACAACGACGGCGGCTACATGGCCGCCGGAAAGCTTTTCACAGCCGATGTCGGCTCGTGGGACAACGGTGCGGGTACGGTCACGTCTCTTGGCGACCTGTCGCTTACGTCCGCCGGGGCGCTCAACAACGCCGGGACGCTCAGCGCCACGGGCAATATGTCTCTGGCCGCATCGGACCTTACCCTGGCTCAGGGCGCGAGTCTCACCGCCGGAGGCACGCTTGCGGCCAACATCATCGGAACCCTTGAGAACAGAGGTTCCATTGACTCCACCTTTACCAAACTTACCGCCCAGACCATCAACAACATTGGCACGGGTGTCATTTACGGCGACCGGATATCCCTTGGCGCGGACACGCTGACCAACACCTACGAGACCGTAAACGGCGTCACAACCGCCGCGGCCATCGCCTCTCGCGGACAGCTCGACATCGGCGCGAACACGTTGAACAACCTGGGCTTCTACGATTCCGCCACCGGCCAGACCACAGCGGGCCTTATCCTCTCCCTGACCGATATGTACATCGGCGGCGGCCTGGATACGGACGGGTCCGCCATCGGAATGGGCGGTTCGCTCGTAAACAGCGGCGCGACCATCGAGGCTTTGGGAAACCTGGGCATCATCATGGGCGACATCCAGAACCTGAACATCCATATGGCGTGGGAGCCGATGATAACGGGCGACCCGTATCCGGTAAGCTACGGGCCGGTGTGGAATGACCTCGGGGGATGGAGTTATTTCCAGGGAACCGCGCAAGACGTTGATGACGTCGTGACGGAATACGTGCCCGGCATCATCCGCTCCGGCGGCGACATGGCCCTTTTCGCCAACAACATCTCGAACAAGAACAGCCAAATTCTCGCCGGCGGCAATTTCAACATTCTCGGCGCGGGCATCAGCAACGAGGCGACGCAGGGCAACCGCACGTCGAATATCGTGGGGATGATCTGGTACGGCGCGGGCAACGAGGGGAGCGCCGTGCCGTTCGCCTATCAGGTGGTCAACTCCATTGAGATGCAATTCGCGGGCAATCCTCTGGCCATGAGCCAGGACGGCCTTAACGCGGATCCCCGCAACGTGCAGGGGAAGACCGGACCCTTCGGCATGACCAACATGCAGGGCATGGGCGCGGCCGGCCAGGCGAGCATGCCGTTCTGGGCATACGGCCCCAACTCCATTCTGCCCCAGAACAGCCTCTATCATATCAATCCGTCGGCCTCGGTGCTCATACAGACCGATCCCCGTTTCCTCAAAGACCGCCAATATCTGTCCTCGGCGTACATGCTCTCCCAACTGGGCCTCGCCCCCTTGACGACGCTCTTTTTGGGCGACGGATTCTACGAGCTGTCGCTCGTACGCAACCAGATAGCGCAGGTGACCGGCCAGCGTTTCCTGGACGGCTACAAGGACGACGAGACCGAATATAAGGCCCTGATGGACGCGGGCATCGCGTTCGGCAACCAGTACGGCTTACAGGCCGGCGTCGCCCTCTCCCCGGAACAACAGGCGAACCTGACCCAGGACATCGTGTGGCTGGTGGCGGAACAGGTCCCCATGCCGGACGGCACGGTCACCACCGCCCTGGTTCCGAAGTTTTACTCGTCCTTGCAGCCGGGCGACCTGGCCACGGCGGGCGGGCTTATCGCTTCTGACACGAACCTTGCCGTGAGCGCGGCGGACATCTCCAACGGCGGCAAGATGGTCGGGCGCGGCACGCTGGCCCTCGACGCGGGGACCATCGAGAACTCCGGGACTTTAGCCGGCGGCGTGGTCGCGGCCAGGACGCAAGGCGACTTCACCCAGATCGGCGGCAAGATCGTGGCTGATCAGGCGATTCTTCTCAATGTGGGAGGAGACCTCACCATGCGGTCCACGGTCAGCGATTTACATGTGCTCTCATGGGGAACGGGCTTTTCGGCAAGCACCAACATTGACCGCATCTCCTCCATGAGCGTGACCGGCTCCGGCGGACTCATTTCCATCAACGCCGGTGGGGACATCAACCTGTACGGCGCGCAGATACTAAACGGTGTCAATCCGGGCGGAGACCTCGGCGCGACGGGCCTGACCAGCCTCACGGCCAAGTCCATCAACCTCGGCACGGTCAGCCTTGTTTCGGCGGCCGCCACGCGTACCAACACGGGCTTCGACGCGGGCGCGATGCAGACGGAATACGGCTCCAGCATTATCGGGTCCGGGGCCGTGCAGCTTGTCGCCACCAGTGGCAACATAAACCTGCGGGATTCCGCCGTCGCGTCCGGTTCCAGCACGCTTTTGGCCGCGACCAAGGGCTCCGTGTATCTGACGCCCGGCCAGTCCGTCTCCGATGCCGCCGGAACCACCAAGAGCCATTCGTCCAGCGGGCTTTCGAGCACCACGAGGAGCATGGCCATGCAGGACTTCCGGGTCACCGCGCTGGGCTCCACGGTGACGAGCCAGGACGACGTGACGGTCCTGGCCAAGGACACCATTTCGGTACAGGGTTCGCAGCTCTTCGGACAGAAGTCCACGTATCTGGAGGCCGATCACATCGAGAACCTGGCGGCTCTGAACACGGACGCCCTGCAGACCGTCATGAAGAGTTCGACCACGGGCATTTCGGGGTCGGGCGGCAGCGTGACCTTCGGCACCACGGACAACAAACTGCATCAGGACGGTGTGTACACCAGCGCGGCGCCCTCGGTCATCGGCACGGCGGACTCGAAGGTCACCATCATCGCGCATGAGGACTATCTGCAAAAGGGCTCCGATCTCTATTACGGCGATCTCTACCTCAAAGCCAAGAAGGCGAGCTTCCTGGCCCAGGAAACGCCCTACACCGCCGTCACGACGCTGAAAAGCAACAGCGCCGGGCTGACGCTCCAGGTGTCCAATCCCATCCTGGACGCCGGGACGCAGATGTGGAACACAGCGCAGAATATGGGCAAAACCTCCGCCACCGGCGCGACGATAGCCGGAGGGCTGACCATCGGCATGGCCGGATACAACGCCTACAGCGCCTATGCGCGCGGCAAGCAGGGCGTGACGGTTCCAAGCATCGGGGGCAACAGCTCCAATCCTCTGTCAGGCACGGGCCTCGGCGGCGCGCTCGACTCGGCCAACGATGCGGCGGCGTCTGTCGGCGGCCTGGACGTCAGCCTGAAGTACGGGCAGAGCCAGTCCACGTACGCCCAAGATATTGCGGGATGGGGGCAGCGCGGCTCCGTGGTGCAAGGCAACAACGCCGTATTGGACATCGGCGACCCCGATAATCCCAATGCCGTGGCGCTGACGATACTGGGCTCCGACGTGCTGGCCAGTAACTCCATGTACGCCAAGGTGGTCGGCAGCGTGGTCATCGGCACGAGCGACAGCGTGCAGACCATGGCCAGCCAGGACAGCTCCTCCGGCT
>Ga0123354_10015469_pt1 | contig 11915 bp, 9 predicted proteins | sample TergutLab28metaG_2_FD_97872 | JGI IMG/M metagenome (GOLD analysis project Ga0123354, IMG submission 97872) | Labiotermes labralis P4 segment gut microbial communities from Petit-Saut dam, French Guiana - Lab288 P4 | ecosystem: Host-associated > Arthropoda: Insects > Digestive system > Gut ... | reverse complement strand
TACGTCTTTCTTTGGAATATACAAACGATTCGCTACTATAACAGTTAATTGTTCAGGAAAATCTTTGCCTTCAAGTTTGATTTCGGGCTTTTTACTTTCCCATGGTTTTACGGATTCTTCTTCATCAGCGTCCGCATTATTGAGTTCTCCTAAGCCATTTCCTATACATAATTCGGCAAGTAAATTTTTGATTTCGTCAGCATTAAGTTTTTTGACGGAAGCCAAATATGCCCATTGGTCAGGATAGCTCTGAAAATTTTCATCAACAAATTCACTGTTACCTTTTTTTCTCGCACCACCTTGCAAAGGTAGAGCTATCAGATTTCCGAAACCGCCTTTAGGCATAAAATCCTGATTGGGAAACATACGGTCGTAAGATGAAAATTGAATTTCATGCCTGACCGACATTGCTTTGGTCAAAAGGGCATTGCCCAATTTTCGAGCGGAAATTGCAGAAACAGGTTCTTCAAAAAACAGCCACGCATGAGCGCCATTGCCGGAACGGGAACGTTCGATTGCAATAGGAATTTTCAAATCCTTACAAACAGAACGAAAAACAGAAACGTCGTTTTGCCATTTTTCTTCGTCAAAATCTATAGCGAGAAATAAACAGGTTTCGTCCGGTAAAAGAGGATAGATACCGGCAATTCCTGCACCATTCTCATCTTTGTTTCGTAAATGGCTGTCAATAACTTCTTTGGTCAATGGTAGTAAATCCCGATTAGAGCAATCTTTACATTTTGTGCGGGCTCTGTCGCAAACGCCTCTTACCCATTCGTTTTTGCAAGCCGGAATATAATAGCTGCTTTCATATTTCTTACTGTAACAGCGTTTGGCATAAACATCTGTTCGTCCACGAAACAACGACATGAACAATTCTATCTTTTCAATAGAACTGATTATTTTGTTCACTTTATCCCTTTTTTCCTTCCTTGTAGCGTAACGCAACATAGAACTTTCATTCTTGTATATGTTTCCGATAAAAGTTTTCGCGCCATGTGTGAAGATGCTACTTCCCAAATTGGTTTCTGAACCTCAAGCCGTGTCTTTTGGTCGATAATGGTAACCATACGAGTGATACTGTCTGTTCCCGCGTTTGGTTTTCGTTTGGGCGTTTTAGCTTTTTGTCGCGAGACATAAGGAATAGTTTCATAGGTTTCCGGATATTTTTTGAACATGGCAGGCTCGTTTGAAATAAAATCTTCTATATCGGAAAGTGTATCGTATCGGGAGTGAAATAATCAAATGTCAATTCAAATTTGCGACTCCCTGTTATTCGTTTATAAATCCTTTAAGGGATTTCTAAACGAACAGCCGATATTTGATAATTATTCATCAAGAAATACTAACTTTGCAGAAAAAATTTACCTCTAACGAAATAACGGAGATATGAAATTATACAGACGGATTCTTCTTAAACTCAGCGGCGAATCATTAATGGGAAAAAACCGGTACGGCATCGACGAAACCCGCTTGAACGACTACGCTTCTCAGATCAAAGAAATCGCGGAAATGGGCATTCAGGTCGCGATTGTCATCGGCGGCGGAAACATCTTTCGCGGATTAGCCGGAACGGCTCAAGGAGTTGACCGGGTGAAAGGCGACCAAATGGGAATGTTGGCGACCGTAATCAACAGTTTGGCTTTATGTTCGGCTTTGGAACGAATGAGAACCCCCGCCCGCGTTTATACCGCCGTAAGAATGGAACCCATCGGTCGATTGTATTCAAAAGAAGCCGCGATCAAAGCATTGGAAAAAGGCGATGTTGTTATCGTTTCGGGAGGAACGGGCAATCCCTTTTTCACGACCGATACAGCTTCCGCCTTGCGAGGCGTTGAATTGGAAGTGAATGTCATGCTGAAAGGCACCCGCGTAGCCGGTATTTATACGGCAGACCCGGAAAAAGACCCTACCGCAGTTAAATTCGACACCGTCACTTACGATGAAGTTTATGAAAAAGGTTTGAAAATTATGGATTTAACGGCAACTGCTTTAGCAAAAGACAATCATTTGCCCATTATTGTTTTCGATATGGATACCGCGGGTAATCTGAAAAAAGTCATATTGGGTGAAAAAATCGGCACCCTTGTTCATAATTAAATCCCGAAAGAAGCATGAGCAGCCGACGGTATATGCAACGGGGGGTTTCGGCTTCCAAAGAAGATGTTCATCGGGCGATAGATCACATCGACAAAGGCATTTTCCCCAAAGCGTTTTGTAAAATAATCCCCGACATTTTAGGGGGCGACCCGGAATATTGCAACATCATGCATGCCGACGGAGCCGGAACCAAATCGTCTTTAGCCTACATATACTGGAAAGAAACCGGCGATTTATCGGTTTGGAAAGGAATCGCTCAAGACGCTTTAATCATGAATATCGACGATTTACTCTGCGTCGGCGCAACAGACAATATCTTGCTGTCGTCAACAATCGGACGCAACAAACGGTTGATCCCGGGCGAAGTAATATCTGCCGTTATACGGGGAACCAACGAATTGTGCGAAGAGTTGAGCCGATTGGGCGTACATGTTTATCCCACCGGCGGCGAAACTGCCGATATAGGCGATTTGGTACGCACCATTATTGTCGACAGCACGGTAACTTGCCGGATGAAACGAGCCGATGTCATCGACAACGCCAACATCCGGGCAGGTGATGTAATTGTCGGTTTAAGTTCGTGCGGAAAGGCGATTTACGAAAAAGAATACAACAGCGGAATGGGCAGCAACGGTTTGACGAGCGCCCGTCACGATGTTTTCGCCAACTGTTTTGCCCGAAAATATCCGGAGAGCTGCGACCCGAATTTACCTCCCGAGTTGATTTATTCCGGACAAAAAAAATTAACGGATACCATCGAAGGATTAAATATGGACGCAGGGAAACTGGTACTTTCACCGACTCGCACGTATGCGCCGGTCGTTAAACGGATTTTGGAGAACTTGCGTCCGCATATTCACGGCATGATTCATGTTTCCGGAGGAGCGCAAACCAAAATATTGCATTTTGTCGACCGGATGAGAATCACCAAGAATCATTTGTTTCCTGTTCCGCCCTTGTTCCGGTTGATTCAAGAACAATCCGGAACCGATTGGAAAGAAATGTATAAAGTCTTCAACATGGGGCATCGCATGGAGATTTACCTTCCGGAAAAGCAGGCAAGCGAAGTGATTGCTATTTCCCGATCGTTCGGAATCGATGCTCAAATCATAGGATTTACGGAAAGCTCCGACCGGAAAGAATTGATTATCGAGAGCGAAAACGGACGGTTTGAATATTGACTGTTCAAATTACACAAAGAAAATTCGTACCGATACTCCGCCTCGTCGGCAATCAGTACTAACGCATCCGGATTCGACATTTTTCACCAATTCGATAAATCCAATACGAGCTGGGGAAGGCTCTGCGTTGTCAAAAATATAAATTCCCATTTCCTGCTTTGAAATGAAAAGAAAACCATTATAAAAGAATATTTTTCCATGATTGTCAGATTGACGATATTGTTTTTTCCTAACTTTTTTTGATTTGTCGATTATTTGATTACCAGGTGTACCTGATTCCGGCATTTATTCCGACGACTACCGGATGTTCGGTTCGAGCGCTGATCGGTTGATTATTATCGAAATAATAACTTATTTTCGGTTCCAGGTAGAGGCTGTAATTCCTGTGAATTTGATAGTCAATTCCCGGAGAAATGCCTACCGACCATTGCAATCCTTTGATTTTTTCGTTCGAATTAACTGTTGTCAGCGAATTATCGTTATTACCATAAAATGTGTTTTGCACAAAATGCGATGAAATGCCTTTTTCGACCGTCCCGCCTGCGTAGAGATACACTTCCCACGGGGAGAAACGATTGCCGAAGATGCGTGTATGTAGGTTGAGCGGAATGCCGATATAATGCAGGTGCAGGTATGCGTTGCTTTTCAGGGGAGCTTCCTTGCTGAATGTCGATACAAGGAACGAATATACAATGCCGCTTTCGACGGCAAACCGGCTGTTCAACTCTTTTTTTACCGTTATGCCGAACGATAAAGGCGGGTAAAGAGTTACATTGGGGTAATCTTCGAACGACAGAATATCTTGCGTTCGTGAATTGTCGATATTTTGAATGGATGTAGAATAATACGCGATGCCGGAATTAATGTTTACTCCCGGAGAGCGAAACGGAGTTCGTGCCGAATGCGATGCATTATCGGCAAGCAGACTTTCGCCGGCACTGAAAGAGAAGCGGAGACTTTGCCGATTTTTATGTTTGAGCGCCGGCATTGGCTTTTCTGTTTCGGAGTCAAGATAGAAATCGGGAGAAACCGGATGTTTTGCCTCGGACTTGTGTTCTTCTTCAGCCGGAACCGCAGGATTTTCATCTGCCGGTTCTTTCATGGGAATCACCTCAGTTGTAAGGTTGTTTTCTGCCGTCGGTTCGTTTGTGCCGAATCTCCGGGAAACCGTCGGATTTTCGGCATGCTGCCGCAAAGTCGGTTGATCAATTCCTTCTTTATATACATTCTGAACAATTGTTTGTTCTTGATTGGATAGTTGATTTGCTGTTTCATTATGATACATTTTTTTATTGGTCGGTAGAATCAAAAATAAAGAAGCGATGCTTGCCGGAACGGCAATCGCCGCGATCCACAGGCGCAGTGTTTTTTTCCGAGAAGCCCGGTTTAACCGCTCCGTAATTTTATCCCAAGAATCGTCATCGACAGGCAAAGTATAGTTTGCTAATTTGTCTTTGACGATTTCACAGAATATATCGTTCTGATTATCCATATTTATTTTTTGTATTCGTATGAATATATAATTTTTGTATTTTATTTTGCAATAACTGCTTCGCATACGCAAACTGGGAACGTGAAGTTCCTTCTTTTATGTTCAACATTCCGGCAATCTCGGCATGTGTGTATCCTTCTATTGCAAACATATTAAAAACCAATTGGCAACCTTTAGGCAATTCCGATATGCATTTCAATAATTCTTCGGCAGACAATTTGTCCGGCGCCGAAGTTTCAGCGGTTTCAATTTTTCCCTCGTAATCAACAATATCCGCATATTCACGTAAATGATTATCTCTTAAATATTCAAGCGCTGTTGTAACAAAAACGCGGCGCATCCATCCACCCAATGAACCTTCTCCCGAATAAGTATTTATCTTGGTGAAAATCTTGAAAAATCCTTCATGCAAAACATCTTTCGCCTTTTCCGTGTCATTCGTATAACGCACACATAACCCTAACATTGCGGGAGCGTAAAGCTCATACAATTTTTTTCTTGCCCAAGATTCATTTTTTTTGCATCCGGCAATCAGCATTTGTTCCTCAGACGGATGAAAGTCCATTTTATATATAGATGCAAAAGCCCGTCCGAATGTTGTATGAGTTCGGACCTTTTTTTAATGTTTTTTTATTTGGAAGTACTGTTTCAATAATTTTTCGTTTCAATCGGGATTTATCCGCAGATACCGATAAAGTGCATTTATTGTATTTATTCTTCAAATTGTTTAAGAGTTAATCCTTTTCCATCGAATACGGCATAAGAGTAACATTGCAGCCAGTCGCCGATAATCATTATTCGGCTTTCCGGACTTATCGGCATGTCTAACGGTATGTGCCGATGTCCGAAAATAAAGTAATCGATTTCGGGATGCGTTTGGAGATACGATTTGGAATAAAGAACCAGATTTTCTTTTTCTTCGCCAAAATAAGGTTTGGAATGCTTCTGTTCTTTTCGGCGGCTGTGTCTTGCCCAGACATGAGCCAAACCGATTCCCAAATCGGGATGCAACAAGGAGCGAAAAAGAATTTGACATGTTCGATTGTGGAATACTCCGCGAATCAGTTTGAACGAGAGAGAACAGTCGCCCAGGCCGTCGCCGTGAGCAATGTAAAAGGTTTTTCCGTCGATTTCCGCGACAAAAGGGGTCTTATGCAGGATAAGACCGATTTCTTCCGGCAGGTAATCATCAATCCATATATCGTGGTTGCCGATGAAATAATGAATTTCCATTCCGTTGTCGCTCAGTTCCGCCAATTTTCCCAAAAACCGCGTAAACCCTCGAGGAACAGCTTTCTTGTATTCAAACCAGAAGTCGAAAATATCGCCCAGCAAATACAGGGCTTTCGCTTCTTTCCGGATGGAATCCAGCCAGCGAACCAATCGTTTTTCCCTTTCAAGCGAGTCGTTGAAGACAAACGACCCCAAGTGCGCATCCGAAACGAAATACGTTTTATCCTTGATATTCATTTATAAAAACCCCAATTCCAATTTTGCTTCTTCGCTCATCAAATCTTTATGCCATTCGGGTTCGAAAACGAGTTTTATTTCCACGTTGTTGATATTCGGGATGGATTCGATGCTCATCTTTACGTCTTCCATGATGAAATCGGCAGCCGGACATGCCGGAGCGGTCATGGTCATCGTTATTGTCACGTTATTATCATTGTCAACGTCCACTCCGTATATTAATCCCAAATCGTAAACATTGACGGGAATTTCAGGGTCATACACCGTTTTCAGCATTTTGACTATTTGATTTTCCAATTCCAGCAGATTATCTTCCATACCATACTTTTTTTAATTATTACACAAATATACGAAAAAAGGCGGAATATTACCGGCCCGGCGAAAAATAATGTTTCGCGCGCAAGTTTTGTTATTGCCAAACAGATAAAATAGTATTATTTTTGCATGAAAATAAACAGATGTCGGATTCCCTTTCTTTTTACCCGGTCAATACAAGAAACAGTAATAATACGAAATGTCAATGAATAAAAACACGAAGATAATCCTGTTCTCCGTCTTGGGGTTATTTATTGCCGGAATAGTACTGTATCCCGCAATTAAAAAGCGATTTAAAAAAGATGCCGGACCTTCGGAGGTTTCGACGCCGGGAGGGCGCGGGGGAGGCAGAGGCATGCCGCTGAATGTCGATGCAAAAATCATTAAGCCCGAAACGCTGGAGAATCTTTTCCGTTTTACGGCAATGACCATGCCCGACGAGGAGGTTGACTTGACTTTCGAAAGTCCGGGCAAAATTACCGGGATATTTTTCAAGGAAGGTTCAACGGTAAAAAAGGGACAGTTGCTGGCTAAAGTAAACGATAAACCGCTTCAGGCGGAGCTTCTGAAATTGCAGGCTCAAATTCCGCTGGCGGAAGACCGGGTGTTTCGTCAGAAATCGTTATTGGAAAAAGACGCCGTCAGCAAGGAAGCATACGAGCAGGTTACGACCGAGTTGGACAAGTTGAATGCAGATATCGAGCTGACCAAAGCGCGAATTGCCCAGACGGAACTTCTTGCTCCGTTTGACGGCGTTATCGGACTACGGAGTGTCAGCGAAGGCGCTTACGTTTCTCCGACAACGATTATTACGAGCCTGACTAAAATCGTTCCGCTGAAAATAGAGTTTTCCGTCAACGAAAAACAGGCGGATAATATTATTCCCGGAATGAATATCACGTTTCAATTGGATGCCGATCTTTCCGTATATAAGGCAACCGTTTATGCCAAGGAAACGCGCGTGGATCCGCAAACCTATACTTTAAAAGTCCGTGCGTTGTATCCGAATGCGAACGGACGCATTCGTCCCGGGCGCATGGCGAATGTCGAAATCGGAACCGCTCCCGTGTATAATGCGCTGACCGCCCCGAGCGAATCGGTCGTCAAAGAAATGGGGCGAGATATCGCTTATGTCTGTTCCGGAGGGAAAGCCAGGCAAGTGGTTTTGGACATCGGCATGAGAACCGCTTCCGATTTACAGATAATAAACGGATTAAAATCGGGAGACACTTTGATTATCAGCGGCGTGATGCAACTGAGAGATGGCTTGCCCGTTATCATCGACAATATCAATTGAGCAGACATGAACATTTCGGAATTAAGCATCAGGCGCCCTGTTCTTTCCACCGTATTTGTTTTGGTAATCACCATTTTCGGCATAATCGGATTTTCTTATTTGGGCGTTCGGGAATATCCGAGTGTGGACAACCCGATAATCACCGTGAATGTTTCTTATCCGGGAGCCAACGCCGATATTATCGAGAACCAGATTACGGAACCGCTGGAGCAAAACATCAACGGGATTCCGGGAATCCGTTCGTTATCGAGCGTGAGCAGTCAAGGGTCTTCGCGGATTACCGTCGAATTTGAATTGAGCGTCGATATGGAAACGGCAGCCAACGACGTTCGCGATAAGGTGTCGCGCGCTCAGCGTTTTCTTCCTCGCGACTGCGACCCTCCGACGGTTTCCAAAGCCGATGCCGACGACCAGCCCATCATTCAGATATCCGTTCAAAGCGACAAGCGGAATTTGCTTGCCTTGAGCGAAATTGCCGATTTAACGGTCAAAGAGCGATTGCAGACCATTCAGAACGTCAGCGCGGTGAATATTTGGGGCGAGAAGCGCTATTCGATGCGTTTATGGTTGGACCCGGCGAAAATGGCCGCCTATGGCGTAACGCCGGTGGATGTTCGAAACGCAATCGACCGTGAAAACGTGGAGCTTCCTTCGGGCAGTATCGAAGGCGACAAAATGGAATTGACCATCCGCACGTTGGGCTTGATGAAAACGCCGGAGGAATTCAATAATCTGATTCTCCGTAAAAACAATATCGACGTGGTGCGCTTTCGCGATGTGGGTTACGCGGAATTGGGTCCGGAAGATATTCGCAGCATCATGCGTAAAAACGGAGTTCCGATGGTGAGCGTGGTGGTGATTCCTCAGCCCGGCGCCAATCACATCAATATTTCGGATGAAGTCCGGGTTCGGGTGAAACAGATGCAAAAAGACCTTCCGGAAGACGTGAAGCTGGACGTCGTTTTCGATAATACGAAGTTTATCCGCGCTTCGGTCGCGGAAGTGGAAGAGACGATTTATATCGCGTTCGGTCTTGTCATTATCATCATCTTTCTTTTCCTTCGCGATTGGCGTGCAACGCTGGTGCCGATAGTGGTCATCCCGGTTTCCTTAGTCGGCGCGTTCTTCATCATGTATGTCGCCGGGTTTACCATCAATGTCTTGTCGATGTTAGCCATCGTGTTGGCGGTGGGTTTGGTTGTCGATGACGCCATTGTCATGGCTGAAAATATCTATGTGCGAATCGAAAGGGGAATCAGTCCGAAAGAAGCCGGCATCGAGGGTTCGAAAGAAATATTTTTCGCCATCGTTTCCACCACCATCACTTTGATTGCCGTATTTTTCCCGATTGTTTTCATGCAGGGGATGACGGGGCGCCTGTTCAAAGAATTCAGCATCGTCGTATCGGGAGCCGTTTTCATATCGGCTTTCGTCGCTTTGACGTTTACGCCCATGCTTTCGACCAAAATATTGCGGAAAAGAGAACATGAAAGTTGGTTTTACGCGAAAACGGAACCTTTTTTTACGGGATTGAATCATTATTACGAAAAAGGTTTGCACTTTTTTCTTGACCACCGGTGGATTACCTGGCCCATTGTTGCGATTACATTATTAACCATCGGTTTGCTGTGGGCGCATATTCCGGCGGAGATGGCGCCTTTGGAAGACCGGTCGCAGGTTACGATCAATATGCGTGCGCCCGAAGGCGCCACTTACGAATTTCTTCGGGATTACGGCGACAAGATTTCGGCGATTGCCGATTCGGTTGTTCCGGAACGCGTTTCGAACGTAACCATGCTTCGTCAGGGATTTGCATTCGTACAGTTGATGTTGCCCAACCTCAGAGAACGCGCCGAGAGTCAAATGGAAATTGCCGACAAGCTGGCAAATGCGGTAAGGACTGAAAATGAAGCCCGCTCGTTTGTGCAGCAACAGTCCACTTTCGGCGGCAGGCGGGGAGGAATGCCGATACAATATGTGTTGCAGGCTCCTTCGCTTGACAAATTACGGGAATTTATTCCCAAGTTTATGAATAAAGTTTCGGAAAATCCCAAGTTCATGATGTCGGACGTCAATCTGAAATTTACGAAACCGGAAACCCAAATACAAATCAATCGCGACAAAGCCGCTTTGCTGGGCGTCAGCACCCGCGACATCGGACAGACTTTGCAATACGCCCTGAGCGGTCAGCGCTTGGGTTATTTTTACATGAACGGGAAACAATACCAGATATTGGCGGAAATCAACCGTCAACAGCGAAACAAACCTTTGGACCTGAAATCAATCTATGTCAAAAACAACTTGTCGCAAATGGTTCAGCTGGATAATCTGGTCGATTTAAAGGAAAGCGTGGCGCCTCCGCAATTGTATCGCTACAATCGTTTTAAGTCGGCAACCGTCAGTTCCGGTTTAGCAAAAGGGGTAACCATCGGAGAGGGCTTGGATGAAATGGACAAGATTGCCAAAGAAGTTCTGGACGAGACTTTCCGCACGGCATTGTCGGGCGAGTCGAAGGAATTTCGCGAGAGTTCTTCCAGCTTGATGTTTACGTTCGGTTTGGCTTTGATATTGATTTTCTTGATTCTTGCCGCGCAATTCGAGAGTTTCAAAGACCCGCTCATCGTGATGCTGACCGTTCCGCTGGCTATTGCGGGCGCATTGATTTTCATGGCTGTGAAAGGAATAACCATGAATATTTTCAGCCAGATAGGTATTATCATGCTGATCGGCTTGGTGGCAAAAAACGGAATTCTCATTGTGGAATTTGCCAATCAGCGGCAAGAAGCCGGCATGGATAAGATGGAAGCCATTCGGGGCGCGTCAATTCAGCGCCTGCGCCCCATTTTGATGACCAGTCTTTGCACCGTACTCGGAGCGCTGCCTTTGGTTTTGGCGAATGCGGAAGGGGCAAACAGCCGCATTGCCATGGGCATATCGGTCATCGGCGGGATGTTGGTATCCACCTTCCTGACCCTGTTTATCGTTCCCGCGGTTTATACCTATTTTTCGACGACCCGGAAAAGAGGGAAATAACGAGGCCGAGAGATAAAAGTTTCAAACGATCTTAATCGTTTGCTTCCCCGCTTTCGCTTTCCCGCGAAATAATCCTGTCCTTATGCGTATCGTCAAACACCAGGTGTTTTCCGCCCTTTGCGCGCGGAGTTTCGTTTTCGATAACGATTTTGCCGTCTTTTCTTCCTTCCAGCAGCGCTTTGACATCGCGTTCCACTTCCGTGTCGGAGGGTTCGTCGGAAGTTTGCCTTCCGCGTTTGAAGAACAGCTGCAAAGTATCGAAAATTGCTTTCGCACCGGGATTTCATTGAGATTTTCAGAATTCTCAAGATTGGGGATATTGTCTGAACCGAGATTCATTGGATTTTCAAGATTCTCAAGATTGAGTTGATTATGGAAGTTATGAACCCGGGATCGGGATAAGAATTTTAGAATGTGTTGCTATTCAATTTGTGAATTCGCCATAGGCGATTCATATCAATAGAAAATGGCTGCAATGCAATCTTCAATTGTCCGTAAGACATTCACGGTAAATGTCTTACGGACAAAAGCTCAGGTCATTATTATGTCATTACAACCCGATTGTTCAGATAAAACTATCGGGTTGTTTCGTTTAAACAGTCGGACTGTAAATGCCAACAGAAACCTGTGCTTAAACGATTTCGGAGCTTTAAACAACTCCTTGCACTCGCCTTTGGACAGCACTTCCGGTAACTGATGCGATTTCTTCATCACCGGAATCCGTATCGCCACTTCGTCTTTCCCGGACATGCGAAGCCACATGCGCACTCCAAAAACAGTGTGTTTAATGTAACTTTCGCACCATTTATCATCTACTGTTTTGTGATACAGATAACAGTTGATTTCTTCCACCGAAATTGTTTCCGGACAACGTCCGAAATACAATGCCAAATGAGCAACATTGCGCCCGTAATTTTCCAACAATCCTTTACTTAATCCCCTGAGAACAACCTGTTGCTCAAACTTTCGGTAGCCTTCCTTAAAGCCCGGAACCATATCCTTAGCTTGGGCTGCCACTCCGTAAAAT
>Ga0123354_10015467_pt1 | contig 11916 bp, 5 predicted proteins | sample TergutLab28metaG_2_FD_97872 | JGI IMG/M metagenome (GOLD analysis project Ga0123354, IMG submission 97872) | Labiotermes labralis P4 segment gut microbial communities from Petit-Saut dam, French Guiana - Lab288 P4 | ecosystem: Host-associated > Arthropoda: Insects > Digestive system > Gut ... | reverse complement strand
TCATCAGGAGTACTAAAAACTGTAACCGCAGCCTCCAGTACAGGTCATACTGTAAAATACAAGGATTAACTGAAATAAACCGGCAATTGTGTGTTAGCTTGTTAAGTTCTGATAGTAATGGGTGGCGGTATATTAACATATTTACAAAATTCTAAAGTATGAATTTTCTAAGACGTTTATATATAATTAAAAAATTCGTATAATTAAAATACTACACTTCGTTCAATATCACAACATTTTATTCATATACGAAGGTATATATGTCAGGGCGACATGTTTCGGCCTAGTAGGTCATCCTCAGGCCCTCCAAGAACACAGATCTAAACGTTGTATTTTTGGAGGGCCTGAGGATGACCTTCTAAATCGAAATATGTCGCTCTGACATATATACATTTGTATATGAATAAAATGTGTTAATGAATGAAGTGTAGTATTTTAATTGTTTGTGGTAACACTTCGGGATGGAAAACTTAAAAAATGAATAAATAAATAAATAAGAATTCTTATATTTATTACGCAAAGAATTTTGCATTAAAATAGATCAGACGGCATACTGTTGCATCCAGTTGGATTTTTTTTACTGAAAATCACATATATCTTATTCCTTAAATATCAATATAACGATGTGAGATGTGATCTCAGTATAAGGGTTGCGCACACCGATAGAGAATTCCATATCCACTTCATCTGTAGAGTGTTACTAATGTTTGGCGGACCGTTGCGGCGGGTTTCCACCCACAGGTTCCGGGGTTCATAGGATATCGGCGGAAGGAGACACCAGGAGATGCATGAACTGCGTGAGGCCACGTGGCCACAACACGGGGCTAGACATGCGCACAAGGCAATATGTGGACTTAAATTCAGAAAACATAAAACCTCCGGGCGTCGTCCTGATACATGTGGACAGACAGACAGACAGACATAACGAAGCCAATAGTCACTTCGCAATGGCGAAAGTGTTAATACATTGTCAGTTAAAAACAAGAGGCAATGAACGTATAATATTGAGACGCAAACTGCACGTGTATTTGTAGCCTTAGGCATTCAGCATGCAACATGCATGCACCATATTGTCATCTGTGGACTGCCCCACTCTACAATATTTTTCCACATTATGTCATAAACGGTACGATTAAAACAATTATTGAACACAAAATGTGTCTTTCGAGTTTCTCTACAAATTTTGTCTGACATATTTTTCGTTCGAAGTAGAACTGAGCGAGATGTTGATCAAAATTTTATTTCGGTCTTCACGTAAATTGCCGTAATTCTTGTCAGATTTAAATTAAAATTGAACTTTATCGACAGATTTCCGAAATATAATCAAATAACGAATTTCATGAAAATTCTTGCGTTGGGTGTCGAGTTGTTCCATGCGGACTGTCGGACGAACAGACATGAAGCTAATAGTGGCTCTTCGCAATTTTGTGAAAGAGCCTAAAAGTTAAACCTGAATTATATATAAAGACCCAGTCCGTACCGCGCAGTAAACACTTTTCATCTCGGTTATAAAAACCAATCAGTTAATGCTGTATTGTTCTGAGATCCACACAAAACACATAAATACAGCTGTGTGGGGCAGAACGTAGATTTGTTGAATGTTAAATCTCGTGGTGCATATAGTGACCACTGGGCTCTAAAGCGATAATTAATGGAGATAAAATTAATTTGTGTGTATTGTGTGAACCCATGAAATAAGAAATTGGATATTTTTAGATAAATCTACGAATCTACAGTAGTTTTGGAAAGCAAGACGGGGGGGGGGGGGTGGCAACACTTTTTTAAATTTTTTTAAGGATTTTAAAATGGAAAAACCCCCCAAAAAAAGTGGGGGGGGGGGGGGGTGTTATTTGTGAATGTCCTATAAGCAAAAACCAGAAAACTGGTTGCTTATACACCAAGAGATTACTGTAGTTCCTAAATATTATTGTTATTATTTGATCTTAATGGAATTTAAAATTTAATTTACAATATAATACAGGCCTAAATAATCTTTTTAATCATTTAAACAGTACCACAAAAATATATGTGACAGACAAACTCGATAAAACAGTGCCAGATTATTCTGTATGTGGCACTCTGATTAAGGCTCCAGGCTGTGCAAGGGTTCCCACAATGTTTCATAAGAAATGAATAACAAGACACATCTGTGCCCGACATAAGTGAGACATGTTGGTTATAATATAAGAATTGCATGGTTGTGCTACCTCTTAATGTACGTATAAATTGCTTGTAGTAGAAACCACCTGTTTACTGGGAGGCCTGACATGACAGAGGGCCGACATTTTCCGGAAAATGTTATATTCATTTTTTTTCCCCCTCAGAATTATCTCCCAGAAGAACTTCATGCACAGAATATTATGCATTTTCATTTTTATTAGGTTTCTCACTAGACATTTTTTACCAAAATATGCATGAATATCAGACATAGGCAGTAATTTGGGTGATGTGTGAAGCATAAAACTACACGTTATATATAAACAAATTAATCCATTAAAGGCCTAAGCACTGTGTATACAGGATGTAACTACATTGTTTAATCTGTGCAGCTGTGTGCATCAGCAACAAATTACTGTGTGCTTTTCTATTTTGTGGAGACCAAACAGACACAAATTGCAGTACTTCCAATAACTGTCCATTTGTAGTAGAATTATCCCATGTCTCTCCATATTTGTAACTTCCACGCACATACCCTGTTTTTAAGTGTAATAAGTCGGAGGGGGAGGATGTGAACACAGTGCAATAACCTGCTCAGGAGGTGCAATGAAACTAGGACAAACGTTATTTTTGTAGTTGAATAAAGAGAGACCAACTTGATGTAACTTGCTTTTTTATTTCATTATTTAATGCTCAACATGTTTCGGATGTTAATACATCCATCCTCAGGAGCTTGCGACTTATTTGAAGAGTTATTTCACGGGTTGTATGGTTCTGGTTTGATGTGTGTTGGTGTTACATTGTGGTGGTGTGGTATCTGGATGCAGGCTGAAGCCTGCATCCAGATACCACACCACCCCAGCCAAACCACAACATAACACCAACACGCACCGAACCAGAGTAATACAACCCATGAAATAACTCAACAAATAAGTCGCAAGCTCCTGAACGATGGATGTATTAACCCTTTGATGCCAGAATTAAATCTTTGATGCTGGAATTAAATCCTCACCCCCCTAGCCACTTTAATGGCCATTCGGCTATTTAAAGGGCTCACTGTGCGACATATATATGTGTGTGTGTGTGTGTTGTTTGGCGGCCAAGGGTTAACATCCGAAACATGTTGAGCAGTAAATAATGAAATAAAAAAGCAAGTGACATCAAGTTGGTCTCTCTTTATTCAACTATCAAGATGATGCACGGTCCAATAAACATAAGATTATTTTTGTAAGCTGTACATGAAGCACAAATGTATATAAATATTTTCAGCGCAGAATTTTTAAACTAGAATAAAAACAGGTGAACTCTGGACACACACTGAAATGGTATGCAATAATAAGAAAATAGCGAGGAATAGCTGACGCAAAATACAGTGACAGTGGTTGGTGGTGTCAGGTAACCTTCACACTGAGTCGGTATGTAATCGCAAAAAGACTGACAAGAAAAAGAAAATAGTGGTGACATTTTAAGATTCCAGTCTTCTGGGACGTGATGCTGCGTCACCGGGCGAGTAGTTCGGACGATCGTGTCACATCACGAAACCTGAATCTTCGGTAGAATGACAGTGAGAACCTCAAATCTCACACAGTAGTGACATTTGAGTTGCTTCAGCAACCCAACTTACTCTCTTATCACCACAAAAGATGCAGGCTACACCCAAGTACCATTCCGTTTCACATCGGTTAAAACACAGTTCAAACTAACATAACAAAAGAGACGATATGTCAGTATCATCTGAATGCCACTTCCCTATATTCACAGCCCTGTGTTCTCTACAAGCATTCTTACTGAAGAGATGGGGTCGTAACCTGTCACCAGTAAGCTCTCTTTGGTATTAATACCGTAAGTGTAAGAGGTGTTTCAATTTGATTTAAATTTTGCAAATAAAGTATTTTTAATTTGTATTTACAGATCTTTGTCAGACACTCTGAAGGGATATCAGCAATGGGAAATTGACAGTTGTAACCATTGTTTTTCAGTTATACTTGATTGTATGTCCAGTGCTCCAGGAAAGGATTTAAAAGGCACCACATTTTGATAAGCACATCCTTATACTGGGTGACATTAATCGTTAGTGATTATGCAGTTGCAACTTGCATAGCAAATGTTCTGTTTTGTACCAGTATGGTTCTGCAAATTACTTCAGAGAAGTACAGGACAGAATCATTAAAAAATTATGAAAATTTTTTTCTTGTGCTGATCGTACTGTAGACAGTAATTATCAAATTATCAAATAGCCTCTCCTGCATTAAAGTTGTTGATTTAATTTGTACCTTGGAAGAGAATTTGAAAAGAACCCTGTGTTGACTTAAAGCACTGTTTTGTTTAATGGTAAATGAACATTGTGTGTGTGTGTGTGTGTGTGTGTGTGCATGTGTGTCAGTATTGGTAAAGATGTCTTCAAACTGTGAGCCCCAGCCAAATCAGGGGCAGAGACTCAAACTGTCCTTTCACCCTGTTTATTATCTTATAACATTTGACCAGTCAGAGAAACAATATAAAATTGATATGGAAGGTGTGTGGTGTTGTCCTTTCTCAAGTGAAGCCTGCATTTGCATCATCATGCTTACTGCTTGATGGACACAACCATTTGCACTTAATGAAGTGGAATATACCTGTTGTTTTTTTATTAAAGTGCTTTAAATGTTTTGAGGCTCACAAGTTTGTAAATGTCCGTGGTGTGCTAATGGAAACCGAAATAGATAGGTTCCTAACACACTGAAGTAGGTTAATTGTGTCCACAAAGTCATATTCCTTTTGCGGACATTTTTTCACTGCCACTAAGTAGACATGACTGAATCAGTCAAAGCCTGCACAAAGATTTTTAATTTATCAGGATGCTATGAAGTTGTTATGTTCTTTTGTTTTCTTGCACCTGTAGGGTTCTTACAAAGTTGTAAGAGCATAACCATGTTTATTACTATGAAGCAGGTCAGTTACTAAGACTCATGGACAGCTGGAGGAGTGAGGATTTGTTTCCTGTCAGGGACAGAGAGATCCTAGTCTTATGCTGTGTAGCCCACCCAGCCTCTTACCTTGTTCTTGCACTGAGATAGAGTGGCCAGAGCATAAGGCTGACCATGCACATGCACCTAGTGCAGACATTCAGTGCTGTACCTCATCTCCCTAATGTATTGTGATGGTGTGGTGCTAAATTAAGCAGTGACAAATTCCAAATAATTCCAGACCCTCAGTCCATTGTTACTTTCTGCAGCACATCCTCACCACATTTATAACTTTTCTATCATTATTCTATCAGTAGCATGCCTGCACCATTGTTATTTCTTGTACGCTGTGTATCCCGATCTTTTGGCATGTGACACTGTCACTGTGCTGGTGTCTGCCATTATTTGGCAAGAATGTAGTGCCTTCATCTTCAACTCATGAAGTTGAAGGCACTACATCTCGGTGGGACCTGAAGAAACACCAACCCAGTGACACAGTGTCCTGTCCCAGAAGACCTGGATACTCAGCAACTATGCTGTGGAAACCTCAGACCCTGCGTATTGTATCGAGATTCACAGTTCTGACAACTCATTCTGTTATCTTGTAGTTACAGCAGATGTCTCTCTTACTTGAGATCCATAATCAACTGCCATCTGCTATGTGTTGAATTCTTTGTACTGGATATGCTCTCATCAGGATCCTGCCACATTCTGCAACATTCCTTTTTCCTTATCATTTTTTCTCATAACTGTTAGTTCCAAAAAATTAGTACCACATAGAGCACTGTTCAGTAACTTATCTTCCCTGTTTGTGTTCAGTGAGGTTGCACAGTTGACATAAAAGGCAATTTTTCTCTCTTCCTCTTCTAACATTTTTTGTCTTCCATATGACAGTTCTCCAGTCTTTCCCCTCTTTCCACAATCTTCCATTCTCATTGTACTGCCATTTCTTTCCACTCTTTTTGATGTTCACTAGTCCTTGGCTGAACCGTCTTGTGCTGAGTTATCCCAATTGATCCCTATTTTCAAACTTTTAATTCTGATTACCCCTTTAGTCTCCAAATTAGCTAACAAATTTTTTCTGTTCTTCTGTAGTTCTGTCAATTTTCAGTTCCCCTGTTTAATTAGAGCTGGAATACACATTTTAACACATAGAGTGCTACAGGATTTTAACAGTCTGGTGGGATATGCTGCCATATACTTTGACACGTTTCTCCAACATGCCAGTACCTATCTATCAAACTGCACAGTGCCATATTGCAGAAGAATCAAAGTCTGAGAATCATCACCACCCCAGAATTGTCAGGGTACAGGAATAAATTCACATGTTACCCTGTCTTGTAAGAACCCTACATTTCTGATTATTTGATTCATGTCATATTATTTGCAGAATAATAACTCCATTTGAATGAGCATATTTCTAGTGAGCAAGCAAAATAAAATTGTTGATCTGAAACAGTTGTTAGCCAAAGACCAAGGCAAGGCATGAAACTTCAATTTGTCCACTGCTAATCAGTCTCTTTGCAGCAATACCTTATACCTGTACTTAAGTCAGTAGTACCCAAACTGTAAGCAATATAAATGTTGTAATGTTACCAGTCATGAACCAATCTTAGTGTCAGCAAAGTTATGTTCATCCCAATTCATGTTGTATGTGAAATGAAGATGTACTGTGTCACACTGCAATTCCATCTTGTACTGTTTCATGAGGAAAATTTTTAGTGAAGGAAAAATCATTAATTAAATTCCATGTGTATGTTGATTGTGTATGTATTTTGGAGCTGTTCTATACACTGATTATGTTGTGATATTCCAGGTGTGGTATTCTGTGCAGGAATGTTGTAAGGTGAACATACTCCACTGTATGCTCATGATTTAAGGGGTGTTAAGTCATTGTGCACCTTATAAATAAACATGATTTGTTTTCTGTTGTTTACATGTGCCCCTATCATGGAAACTGAACTGCTGTGTCTCCTACCATCTCCTAGCCTAACCGTTCAACAACTATCTAAAGTAGAGGTTTGAAATTCATGGTGTGGTACTAATAAGACCATGATGAATGCTGGAATCCATTTTCAACATAAGATGCATATTTGGTTCCGTGGGCTTATGAAATACAATAAAATCATCAGGTAACATAAATACATGACATAAATGTTCAAATTAGGATTTAAAAATGAAGAACTGATAAAGGTGATCTTTACACACACACAAAGACAGACACACTGACAAGGGTACCATTACATACAGTTTAAAAACCACAGTATTTACTCGCGCTCCCTTAATTTGTAACTGACTCAAAACTTTGTCTATCTGCTTTACAATAATTTTTATGCACTTATTTACTCCATGGTGCAGAGTCCTTCTTGAGAAGCTAACTGGTTTGCAGCTAGTCAAGAAATTCCCCGCATTTCACGGAACCCGAAAGTTCATTACCACACTCACAAGCGTCCGCCACATGTCTCTATCCTGGGCCCGCCCAATCCAGTCCATATTCCCACATCCCACCTCCTGGAGATCCATCCTAATATTATCCACCCATCTATGCCTAAGTCTCCCCAGTGGTCTCTTTCCCTCTAGCTTCCCCACCAAGACCCTATACACCCCCCTCTCCTCACCCATACGCGCCACAATTTTTATGCACTAAATAACATTATATAAAAATAATCATTCTCTTACTATAAACTTTATTTCTCTATTCTAGTTATAGCTTGTCACCAAAAAAGTGAATATCCCAGGAATGTCACAAGCACAAAAAGTTTGAGGACTGCTTGTTGAGCATGTCTGCTCGTGTCTGAGCAAGAAGAATTCTTTAGCTTAACCCTTATCCTGCTAACGTGAAGAATATGGTGAGCTCCTAATAATGCTGGCAAATGGCAGCTGGGATTTAATTCAGCGTTTAATGAGTTAATTCAGATCACAGACTTTGCTGTCTGAGCCACTCATAATAAGTTGGTCACTTTATGATTTGACAAGCACCATGGCATTAAGAGGTATGGGTGGGTGGAGGTACAGTTCTGACCAGGTTCATGCTCCAGCAGCAATGGTTTACCCCACGGGAAAGTGAGATGTTCCGTAATCATCGGTCATACAGGAGGCTGTGTTTAATGTAAAAGAATTAATGCATCGTTTCAAATGTCCATGGAATTCATATATAAAAGTGTTTATTCTCTAACAAAATGAGTATAATTTAATACAGTAATCAGGTCATGTGTTCATTTATCTTCAAAATCTGCCCCCCCCCCTGCTCTTCAGTTGAGTGAAACACTTATAGAGTTCCTCACATATTTGCACTGTATCTGTGTCGCAAGAGACCAACATATGCACTCATTCCAGCTGCCTGGAAATTGTCAAAATTAATTCAGCAGAGCATGCAAATGGAGTCTGCAGTTATTAAATTATTTTGTAAAGAATTTGAATGTGTACCTCTTCAGCAAGATCCAAACTCCTCCATCCAACTCTCATATTTTGAAACGTCGTTTAGAGACACACTCTTTTTACACCTTGACAAAGCTTCCTCAAAATCATCCATTGTCACAGGAAGATCTACATCCTCCTTCTTGATCCTCTTGATTTCGGCAGGAGTGCGACCAGATATCTTGCGACGCATCGACATCATGGCAGCATCTCTGTAGCGTTCAAGTTCATAAATAACTCATGTAACACCAACAAATGCACTATTGTATACATTAAAAAAGGTAAAGTTCACCCTAGAACAGGCCACGAAGGCCTAGTGGGGGAGTAGAGGTACAGCTCTTTCTTTAACCTCGGCGCTAGATGGGGATGGATGGTCAACGCCACGCCTCGGCCGCTTTACCCCTGGGAAAGACCCAGTACCCATTGTACAGGAGGTTGGGTGGGCCTCAGAGTCGGTCTGGACGGGTGCGGAAAATCTCGCCCCCCACCGGGATTCGTTCCCCGGACCGTCCAGCCCATAGCAAGTCGCTATACTGACTGAGCTATCCTGGCTCCCTATTGTATAGTTTATGCATACAATCTTTTACATAGCGCCTACATGTTTCGGCACTGTTATCTTGCCATGTTTTAAGTAAATGTTGGTGTTAGCTCACTGAAGATGGCGAGACAATAGTGCTGAAACATGTAGCAGCTATGTAATGTATGCATAAATTATAGAATAATGCATTTTTGGGTGTTACATAAGTTATTTATTTCATCATAATGCACGGAATAAGCAATGTAAAAGTGACAGAGGTTTGTGTTTTGAGAATTCGAGTCTTTTGGGATGTAACGCTGCACCATTGGGTGAGCAGTTCCTAGTGTTCAAAAGGCATGATGATACTTTCTCAATGTCATGAACTGCTCACCTATGGACACAGCACCACAATGTGGGAGATTTGGATGCTCAGTAACCCCACTGTGAGAACCCCGAACCTTGCAGCGTGGTGTCTCATGTACAAAGGTAACATTGCTTTTATTCTAACCATTACATATGTGAATCATTTCTAAAGGAGATTTGCAGCTTTCATGATGGCAAGTGTTAAGGTTACATTCTACCAAGGACATGATGTGTATAATTTGGTACTTTGTTTCCAATCAGTGTTTTACTTTATCATGACTATGAAGATAGCAGATACCTCAGAGCCTGTCACATAGTAGGATTACTTCCATATGGTTCCTGTCATGTTGCTTGACAACCTTCATTTCATAGTCATGAAGCCTAGACTTATGGCCTTCCTAACTAGTCACATGATTTGATCTGGTATGAATTCAGAAACAGCATTCTACGTTGGCAAACCCACCTCCACGATTGCACTCATGACATCTGCCAAGGCTCACTGGTGTCTCCTGTGCCTAAGGACAGGGACTTTATGAAAGCAATCCTACTATACCCACCTAGGAGACAACACAGTGTCATAACACACAAGAGCACAATATTATCTTCACCACAGTACTCCAGACACGTACCTGCATACATTGCTAATGTCAGAGCCTGTGTAGCCTTCCAGTTTGTCAGCAATAACATTGCTGTCCAAAGATTCATCCACAGTCACACCTTCTAGGCACAGCTTCAACAGTGCAGAACGGGTTTCATCTGCAAGACACACAGGTGCTTATGTTATGTTATTTTAGAGCAGTGTTTGCGTGTATCGTTGAACGGTCACACATGCTTCACAAGATCAAGTGAGCTGATAGAGTAAGTACCTGTTCTTCCAGATTGGGGTTTGGGGCATGTGGAAGGGGAAGAACAGAAAATAAACTTGGATTTAGAATTCTCAAAGTATGGTGGCTGGGTGGTATATGCAGAAGCATAACTGGGGTGGTGAGGGCCTGAACTGGGCTGTAGTACCTGACAGTTTAAAAATTCTGACATGGTCATGCATTTCGGTTTATTTGTAATACTATCAAGCTTTAAACTGGATAAAATCTGTATTTTGTGCTTAACAAATTCAGTTTCTCATGTTTGTCACTCCCATAAATTCCACAATCTTCCCAGCTTTTGTATTTTAGACTTGCAATTATTCTTAATTTTGACAGATAAATCTGGTGGTGGGATTGTTACCTTTCCACCTCCAGACAGACTTATCATACTCAGGCAATTCCTCTGGAGTAGATGAAGCAGTTATACCACCGTTACGCAGTCCTCAGAGCCTTGTCTGTAAGAGTAGGTTGCACTGGGCAGATGAGGAAGAGATATGGCTAGGAGAGGTTACAGACTGCATGTCCTACCGCTCACAGCCAACTTAATTGTGAACTATCAACCATGTGGGAGACGAAGAAAAGGACAACCCCTCAAAAGACTTCTGAACTGTTAATGGTATCGGAACAGGTCACGGAACACAAAACCCTGCGAGATATATGATGATGATCAATTCCACAAAAGATGGTACCTGTTGATGGAAAGTTTCTACACTAAAATCTACTGTAACTGCTAATAATTTTGATTTACAACTGTTAAATGGCACGTCTCACCATAAAATTTTAACTCAGGCTTTAAACCCGTCAGTTTTCCAGAAACTGGCTCATCGTGCTAATAATTGGTACATCCTATAGGTCTCATTACAATAGACGACTTTTGAAATTTATGATCTTCTGAAACATGACGCCATATAATTTTGTAGATACCCACAGATGGTTCATTGGAATTTGTTATCCTGCAAACGGAGACAAGAGGTTGCTCCAAAACACTAGTATACATTCGCCACAGCACATGCTGTCACATCCCACAACAGTAATCTTCATATTCACTACGGCGAGAAATCAAAATCTGTTTACTGTTTTTCACATACTGCAGGGCATATGCATATAGGATGAACAATGATGAAACCAATAAATGTGCATCTGTAGTGCAGTCATCTTGTGTGACCGTATGTACGCAAGTGGTCTGAGTTACACAAACCCAAACATATCATGGGGAAAATGACAGTCTGTGGGCATGACATTTCTCTACTTCAGAGGACAATGAGTTCAGTCTGTGGTCAGACCTCTACCAGGCACAGAACTCTGGGGCAAATGAAGACAGCCATTCCCTGATGACCTGTACCTCCCCCAGGTTTGAAGTCCACATTATGTTTTGTGTCCCCAGTTTCTAACATCATCTTCATCACTGGGCGCAAAAGAATCTTCCCTGCGGGTGCCCCTACTTCATAAATGGATTTTTATACTGTTACATAAGTGGGTATAGAGCAGAAATGTTTGAGAACATGGTGTTCAGGAGAATATTTGGACCTAGGAGGGACCAGGTAACGGGGGAATGGAGGAGATTGCATAACGAGGAGCTAAATGATTTGTACTCCTCACCCAATATTGTGCGGGTGATAAAATCGAGAAGAATGAGATGGGCTGGGCATGTGGC
>Ga0123354_10015466_pt1 | contig 11916 bp, 7 predicted proteins | sample TergutLab28metaG_2_FD_97872 | JGI IMG/M metagenome (GOLD analysis project Ga0123354, IMG submission 97872) | Labiotermes labralis P4 segment gut microbial communities from Petit-Saut dam, French Guiana - Lab288 P4 | ecosystem: Host-associated > Arthropoda: Insects > Digestive system > Gut ... | reverse complement strand
GATAGCAAGCATTTCCTGACCTCAGTCTACTCTTTATAATATATATATATATATATATATATATATATATATATATATGGATCAATATTAGAACAAGTGAGACAATTATTTGGGACACGAACTGAGTTTAGACGGTGAACCAGATTTTGACAAAAAATAAGCAGGTTCCAAGGAATATGCGGTACTATTAGGAAACACGTAAAGAAAACCCATACAGATACCCGAATGAAATCTTATAAAGTTGTATCTAGACCATCACTACTGTATGGCAGCGAAACATGGGTAACCACGAAGAGAGACATGACTCGCCTAGAAGCTGCAGAAATGCCCTTTCTAAGAAGTGTTACGGGATACACAAGGCTGGATAAAATAAGAAGCGAAGTCATAAGAAAAGAACTAGAGATCTCTGGAATACAAGACGTGAGACTCAAGTACAAACAAAACTGGATCAACCACCTTGAAGAATGGACAACACCAGACTCCCGAACTCCCGAAACATGCCCTCAATTACAAACCTCGAGGAAGAAGAGATCGTGGACGCCCCAGGAAACGATAGCAATGCGTCGATGCCGGAACACGTCAAACGACCTAATCCATGGAGGAAGATGATGATTTTATATATATATATATATATATATATATATGTATGTATAAGTTATTATGTGTGCCCAAGACAACACTCAGATGTATATGTTGTATTTGAAATATTTCCGATTTGTTGTGTTTTAAATGACATATCAAGAGAACAAGTTACAGGGTCTATCATATTCTGCAACTTTGGTAATATATCTACAGCAATAGGTTATACCTGCAATAAATGGTATCAAAACCAGCTAGTTATCGGTGAAGTGAAATGTTGTTTGGAAACGATGGTTATGTACTTAAAGTTTGAGTGTATCGTTTCTTCTCTATTCAAACAATATTTAAAACAACACAGCACAAGGCCACCTTGTGGTTAACAAGCGTCTCTAGGTGGATTCCTGCCTGATGCATTTATGTAGGCATGACCCATAGAGGTCGTGTAATGTCATATTAGAACCGGGATGCTTATAGTAAGAACGAAATGACGTCTGTATATTTTTTATTATACCAAAGACACTTGTTATTAAACAAATAACGCGGTATGTCGTGGCAGAATGGCAACACGAACGCCACCTACCTCCTATTTCACTGCCCCGGGAATGCGATACAAGAATTCAACGAACGTTAAAATGAGGGATTAATAGCATGTTGAAGCAGAATTGTTCTTGAATTATTTGCCGTGCCTGAGCAGGGTCATGCTGCGGAACATTATGGCTGTGCTTGTATAGAACTGTACTTTGTGGAAATCTTACTCAAATTTATAGCTTGTCGCACATGTATTATTTAGACCTGCACGTTACAGTTTTCTTAATCGAAAATGCATTGTGTGAAGACAAGCATGATAAACGGCCATTCCGTCGTAATAGTACATAATGTTAGTCCTGAACTGCCATGTTGCTGTCGAGGTTTAAGGCTTAAAGTGTGGTACGTGTTATTATTTTATCATATGAATGTAAATTCAATAAATACAGTATTTAATTAAACACACCAACACATGCATATATATATATATATATATTATTTAAGAAGTCTAAAATTTACATTAAAACATTTAAAAACGCCCCTTCGTGTTTCGATCACACGATCTTCCTCAGGGAGCATATATTGTTCCTTGATAAAGTTATGATTTAAAACACTCGGTGAGTTACTTCATTGTGTTAACTTGGTGCTGTGGCAGCATGTCGTGTTTTTGTGTGTAAGTCGTACGGTGTTTAGAATGAGCCTGGTTATGGTTGTGCGTCCTAAGCTGTGCAGCGTGATGTTTTAATGTAAATTTTAGGCTTCTTAAATTATATATATATATATATATGCTTGTGTCGGTGTGTGTAATTAAATAATCTACAGAATGCACGGCGAAACGATAAAAATAAAAACCAATAAATACATATTCTGACTGTAAGGGAAGAATGTAAGTAAAGGTTTTTTGAAAATCAAATGTTGAGGGGAATATTTTAGATGTAGGAAATATGGGATAATAGGGGTAACAGGGAACTGGAGAAAATTACACAGCCACTATCTGCGTAATTTGTGCTATTAACCAAATATTCTTAGGACAGTTATATGAAAGGTGACTGGATACGTGGGACACGTTAACATGCATGAGGGCGGTGATAACTGGGTATTTAGTTTTGGTTGGGCAACTTCAGATGAAGAGAACGGTTGGAGGACTAGGCGCAGGTTAGAGAGTGCACCAGTTACTGAAGTAGTTCTTAGAAAAATAAGGTGTGAGAGTGTGAACTAGATTGAGTTGGCTCCGGCTGGGTCAAAGGCTGGAAGGTTGAAGAATCTTCGGGTTTTGTAAAAGCTGGGAGTTTCTTAACCAAATGAGCAACGATCATTTTCACATAGGAGGCTCTGTACCATGGAATTAACGTTGTTCTTAATAAATAGTAAATATAGAAGGTCCTATAGTTCATAGACCAAAGTTCGAGTCCCATTTCGTTGTTATAGCTCTAAGTCAGAAAATCTTCATGCGTTTTTTAGTCTTCCTAGCACGACTTTCAGACAGAACCTTTAGAAGTCGAAATGTTACTTGACTGAACACGGGGTGCACGAGACGCCGTTTGTGTTCAACGATATTACACATAATGTGCACACGAGGGAATTAAAAATTCTGTAGCCCTGTCATAGCCCTGGGGGAAGCCATACGATTACAGTCACGTATAGGACTTGGCTTGCTTCATTGAATAGCTGCATTTTTGTATTCTTTTCAGTTGACAAAGCATTAACTGACACCAAGCGTTTATGTTGTAATTTATTGGTATTCACGCAGCTGGTCGAGATGGAACCATAAGATTAATCAATTCATTGACGAAAATCCGTTTTAGGAACTTGCCCTGAAACCTTTAAACCCATTCCATGCCCATGTACTCAGTTTTTGTAAGATCCATATCAATATTATTCTTTCATTTATTCCACAGTCTTCTCGCTTGAGGTTTTCCGACTGATGTGTATGAATTTCTTTCGTATTTAGTTGTTACTCTTAATAGGTATGAAGAGGAACTGTGTTATCTGTTTGTGTGTGTGTGTGTGTGTGTGTAACGCCGGCCCAGGTCACCACCCAGCCTCCCTTTCAATGGATACACGAGACTCTTTCCATTGTCTTGTAAATAAAGCCAACTGGGTGCACAATTTTTTCTTAGCATGTTTATTTCTTTTCAGTACATGTTTCGGGCGAATATGTGCCCATTATCAGAGAAAGAACTGTATTTATGCGACACTTGGTACTTGTTATTCTGTGTGGATGACTGTCTGGGGGTGCATGCCGGTCATCCATACATCCCTTGTGTTAAAGGGGCCAGTTCGTGAGGACCGCCCTCCTGTATCTTGTGCCGAGATTATGAATGCGTCGACCGAAATCTCCATCCCCATATACCTTCAGTACTTGATGCCTTGTTTACCAGGTGGGCGGCGTGGCCTCTACCTTTATGTTGCGGAGCATTATTTTATCTGACTACTCTCCTTTGCATCTTACAGTCAGCTTGTTTACCGTGTTAACGTAGCGCCAAACGTCTACACGCGCGATGAAGTAACGGCGAGAAGGGACAATCTGTAGTTGTCTGGTAAAATACGGAACCTCTGTGATGTCCTGAGCTTCGTGTGTAAGAACGTAAGGAACTTGCCCCTCTTTCTATTCTTCCAGAGTCTCGATAAACTCACGATACTTTTGTAAACATTAATATTTAATATTTCCCTTGGTGCGGCCCGCGGATCTCGGTTGCTAACCGCTGCTGTGTAGCGTATAGTCGTGCATGACAGTATTGCAGTAGCTATCCAAACTCGTTTAGCAACGAGACGATAATGCAGTATGCGGCGCATCCTGTCGACGGGCTGGGTGACGCCACGAGCGGCCATTTGCGGAGCAAAATAATCCTGTAAGATTAAGTAGTATTGAACGCGGCAGAACTCTAGCTAATAATGCCTTCTTGGAAGGGGCTGAACAGACCTGATAAGTAGCACGTTTGCGTGTGTTAGATGGCACGTGTTACGTCGTATGCCTCTTTGAAGCGTTGCACTCTGTTTATCTAGGGAAATTAATAAGACGTAGTTCGTGGTCTGTGGCATGCGACACCGCGTAGCACGGTGGATAGATGGCACCGGACGCCTTTACCCGATGATTAAATTAATGCGAAAAATGTTATGGTTTCCGGGATGTGACACCGTCTTGTTTGGCACATGACTCCAACGCATTGGACGAACTTGCTGCCTGTATCAGAAGAATTTATACCCTTCTGATACAGGACGTGGAGACGGAGAGACATTTTGTGTGTCCAATGGGGAGCCCGAAAAATATGCTTGTTCCTGTAGCTGTTATGTTTCAAAACAACAGTGAAAAATCTCGGCTCATTAACCCTTATCCTGCTTACGTGGAGAATATGGTGAGGTCCTAATAATGTCAGCAAATGGCAGATGGGATTTAATTCGACGTTTAAAGGGCTAACCCTTTAAACGCCAGTCCGACGGAGTTGTCTCCCTGTGCACAGCCTGCTTGTTTGATGGATGGTGAGTTGGGGTGACGATGTAGATTGAGAGCTATTGAGCTCTCGGCTGCTGTAAAGGTCAATGTCGAAGAAGAGAAGGTGACCGCTGTGAATTAGTTACGCTGTCGGATGCTATTCGGAGGAAGTAGGATACTCATCAGCCTCGCCAGCCCGTGGGGTCAGATCACGAAGGTTTCAATAATAAAGTGGAGCCAACAGGAGACAGTGGCGAAATCATCGCATTTCCATTAGGGTTTTGATGAACTTGACACCGACCGAGACGAAGGAGGAAGAAGTTAGACATGGCGAAAGAGGACTTAACCATTACAGCAGTCTTTAAACTCGTTGTGGGAAAATAGGTCCTCCCTTCTGCCTACGTGTAACACACGTGACACGTCTCTACTAGTGTCTGAGTAGAGAAGGTACAGGGGTGCTGATAAGTCCTTAGCCCGACCCTGGAAGGAAACAAGCTACAGCGGCGAAGACTTACAACATTAAACCAAGGCGTATGGTGTACAAACAACAGGAATATATTCCTGTTGTGTTGTAAGTCTTGGTCCCTGTAGCTTGTTTCCTGCCAGGGTCGGGCTAAGGACTTATCAGCACCCCGGTACAAAACGGTGAAGAATTCGTTATTTTCTTGCTGCACGTCATCTGGTCAAGAGCCTAGACAGGTCTCCACACCAAGATGACACGGTTTGGCTGATGGGGGCAACCGCAGTGCCGACAGTGTCAGTGCCTTGAAGATGGAGACAGCAGATTCCTCCGAAACATTGGTGCTTGTCTACGCATCTACGCTGCGTCACGTATCAGAATACCTCAATGTTCTTATTTACTGCTGTGAGAACCTAAAAGTCCCGCACAGAGAGGATTGTACTAGTTGCGTAACCGAGTTGCAGGGTTTTCGTTTCTTACAGACTTCACCTTGGACATTATTTTTGTATGTGAGCAGTTATATCCGTGTGGCATCATATGATTGCGCACCGTCATCATGCCACATATTTTGTTTATAACCTAGGCGGTGTAGGTATTTAAGATTTCAAAAGCTTATCGATGTAAAGAGTTAGCTTTGTGCATTAAGTACGGTATTTATAAATACTTTTGGAACAGGAATGATCCAGAACTGCGCTCTTCTCGACTGTTACGCAGGGAGTAGTGATAGTTCCTTGCCAACGATTCGGGACAACCTATCGGCCCCATCTTCAAGGGTCAAGCAGGGTGAAGGTAGGGTCAAGAATTCTTGACCCTATTTGATCCTTGAAGATGGGTCCGATAGGTTGTCCCGAAACGTCGACAAGAAATTACCACTACTCGCTGTGTAATAACCCAGGAGGGCGCAGTTCTCATCTACTTCGCGGCGGAAGCCTGAAATCACGCGGAATGGTCCAGTTAACAAATCGGCTTATTAATGCATATCTGCCGGAATTTGATCCGTGGATTCTCGACTACGACTGGTTCTGTGGCCCACTTAGTAAGTCGACAGTAATGCGGCCGGAGCGTGAAGGTGAACCCATATATAATTACAGAGCTGCTGTCGTTTTCTGCCATTTGTTAGCGTTGTACATGCACGCGCTACTTATACGATTTTTACGGCGAGCTTTTTAGGTTCCCCCTCAGGGAAAACTGCTTATATCTACCCCCCCCCCCCCCCTCCTTCCACTGGTAAGCGTAACTCTGCGAAGATTGGACATGCATTCATTACACTTGGTATGAGAATGGTGCTACTGGAGGCCATCCCACTTTTTAATTTACTGTCACGTACAACGAGTCATACTTTCAAGACAGGATCTGTGAGATGGAAGCTGCAGACGCACGGCTTAATGTAATGTATTGCGATTTTATATAATATCCAACAAAATGAACATTATTTTAATACGTAGGTTTTTGCGTTTGAAACATATCTCCGACGTGTTTCGATCCATTATGGAACATCTTCAGGGAGAATCACATCAAGTAGTATGTATAAAACTTGAAATAGGATTGAAAACTTGGAATTAAAACTACTTTTGTAATGATGAATCTTGATATGTGGAATTCCATAAAGTAAAAGCGGATGCGTGAAGTAATTCCATATTGAGCAGACTATTTAGTATAGTAGTGCTGATTACACAGTATCGGAGGAACGTGTTGTGTAGGCTAGTGAACGTAGGCACGGTACTTTAAGAGTAATATGTTTACATCGAAACTTGGCTTAGGATTCTGAATTGGTTCATCATCTGTCTCGTATTAAAACTACTTTCTCTCTTCCAAATGTGGATTGGTTCTGATACGCTCAACCCCAACAAGTTTCTCTGAATTTCTTATTTCTTTGTCACATTTTTTTCTCATTCCTGTACCTTACGTGACTTACTATTTCCGTCAGCTATTGAGCTGCATCCTGTAAGGCTATATTTAATTCCTTTATTATTTTTTTTGCATTGTATATTGTAATGTAATTGTGATATAACTAATTTATGTGCATTTCGTTGGTTTCTATTATATAATGTAATTCCTTCTCTTGAATTTTTGTTCTGCCTATATTTAGCTGCAACAGAGTATCGTGTGAAAGAGGAAAGAAGTAAACGTGAAACTGGATGTGTTGGTTTCAAGTCCACATGTCTGATATGTAGAGAATTGCCATGTGATCCTGTACGGGAAATATAATCAGAAATCTATTTCTTTTTGATGAAAGTGGGACATTTGGTTGAAGTTTTTCGAGAATTTGTGGCGCCCCTCAAATGTTGGCGTCCTAGACGACCACTTAGTTCTTCTGATGATTAGCGCTATCCTAGCGAATATATCATTGTTATGTCTAGGTCTACAATTTAGACGATTTTAGACATGTTACTGTAGTCAAGAGCGAAGTTACAAACGTGTGTGACTTACAGTAGTCTTATGAACAGTGTATTTCAGAAGTAACACTACAAAACCAAAGGATTTATTCAGGCTCTCGAAACCTGTCAGCAACTTCATATAACATAAACCCTCAAGGTATTCATTGTTGGGATACGGACAGATAAAATTGTGAAAAAATAAACATAATTTTTGTTCGAAAAATCTGGAAATGTAAATACAGGAGAGTACAAACCTGCGAGGTAATATTCGAATGTTCAAGTTGTGCCCCGGATTTGTATGAAGATGGGGTACGCGGTGGCTCATTTGGTTGAGCCACCGCGCTACAAGCCGCAAGGTCATTGAAATTTTTCATTGACATAATCCTTCCGGCCGCACTATGTCCCTGAGTCGACTCAGCCTCGAACAGAAATGAGTACGAGGAATACTTGTTGGGAGGTGAAGGCAGCTGATGCGCACTGCTGACAAACGTACTACCTTCCTGTGCCAATTGTCTTAAAATCTGGGAACCTCAGCCTCCTGGAACCCTCAGGGTTTGTCCAAGCCTGTACAAGGATTGCTTTACCTTTATCTGTGTGTATGAAAACTATTCCGGAAAGTCTTCATTACAGAAATGCATCCGATTGGAAGTGAACCTTTTTTTTATGACGTGTGTTTTGTAATCAAAGGAATACCGTAGTGTATTTACCGTGCGCCTTATTGACATAGGTAAACTTACAGGCGACACAAACTCTTTGAAGGAAGTGTTGGAACTCTTCACCATTCACAAAAATGAGCGATTGTGCACGACGTGCCACTGAACGTTGTACTCTCCGGAAAGTGCAGTTGGCCGACTTGATGTTCTACGAATTGGTTCCGTCTGACTTCGAACACGTCACTAAAATGACTACTTCACACTTAAAACTTGCGTAGTATTATGTATGGTGGAGAAGATAACCAATCGGGGCCCGTCGCGACTCAATAATCCACCTCCCCCCCCTCCCTCCTGTATTTATTAGCGATGCTAAAAATCGCTCTGAATACTGCATTCTTTCAGAACGAAATCCAGTTCAAAAGAACCCGCAACATGACAACATATTCAAGTTCTCTGTACGTTTGGCGGCCATATCTACACCACTGGTTGTGTATAAATTAATGAAGAGCAGCGTAACTTCGTTGCATGGTCATCAGGGTACCCACTGACCCATGAAACACACATACAACACTTTGAATTTTGTATATGGCTGTGAATAAATTCGGTAGGATTATTGTTATATGTTGGAGACTGCTGCATAATGCGATACGTGTGTCATCCGGCGCCACGGTAGGCCCTCAGTGTTCACCACTTCTGGTCCCTACTCGGGAGGTACCGATTGATTCTTGCCGTGGGGTTCTTTTTCTGGTTTCGTCCATTCCGTCCAAGCAAATGGCTTGGAGAGTTTCTTTAAAGAGTTAACGGATATTTCCTTCCAAATTCATGTCATTTGCAACAAATAACCTTCAAGGCATATAACCTACGCTGTTGAGACAGTGTCTTTAAATATACTAACATGTGGAGTGTACGATTTTCTCATATCCGATTCCTTATAACCTTTATGAGGGAGTAAACAATACCGGAAATGAAGCAAAGTGACCAAGCAGTGCAACCCCATATTAGCAAGTGACCGAAAAAACATAAATCTTCTTATTATAAAACCAACTAGATGCACTGATTTCTCAAATTTATTCCAAAAATAAATTTGAGAAATTAGTGCATTTAGTTGGTTTTATTATAAGAATTTATCACGACGTACGGTTACCTGAACATCAAAAAAGAGAAAGATCTCTCATATGTTCCGTAGGACTGGTAACAGTGGGCGCCCTTGTGGTCGTTGCGTTGCGGTGAGATCGCACAGGATTTGTTCAACTGTGACAACTGTTTCTCTTGTACGTCTACATACTTATTTTAGAGGCCTGTTTATAGTTTTATATTTTTATTTTTTTATATTTTAGCCTCAATTTTTCCGCAAAATGCTATGCCGCTTATAAAACCTGCGAAAATAGTGGGCTATTTTTATTGCTGACTAAAATGTGCGTATTTATTTAATTAACGTAACACAGTATACGTCAGCACAATCTTTATTCTTAAACAAGGCTACATGTTTCGACTAAAAGTCATCTTCAGGCCCTTACAACATTTTAGTTACCACATGCTTTGCCCACTTTGGGATCCCATAGTGTTACCCAAAAGCCCGCACAGTGATCACAACACGGTGGACAAAAACAGTATAGAACAAAGTATCGAACGGTGTCAACATCAAGGAGAAGGTACACACATCCACGTTGTAGAACAAGTCCGACAACAAGGAATGAAAAAAACAACGAAATACGTCACAACAACAAAAACTGCAGGAAAACTTTACACGACAATACAGTGCAACAATCCAGAGAGCGATACCGGTTAAAAAACACAATTATCCTTATCAAATAGAAAAAATAGACGTACCGCAACATCAGCCATAATACGACAGCGGAACTCACAGTTGAATATCCGGTGATCGTCAATGCACTGTTAAGGAAGAATTTTTAAATATTTTAATGTTTAGACACAGTCTGTAAATACACACTTTATAAACAAAATCAAAACCTTTTTAGAAAGTTTTAACTAGATGTATTCCACAATTGTAAACACTATGGGATCCCAAAGTGGGCAAAGCATCTGGTAACGAAAATGTTTTAAGGGCCTGAAGATGACTAACTTTTAGTCGAAACATGTAGCCTTGCTTAAGAATAAAAAAGATTGTGCTGACTTATACTGTGTAACGTTAATTGAATTACAAGCACATCGTGATGCCCTCATTCAGAATATATTTATTTAAGTAATGTAATGCCCTGTTTGATGGTCCGGTTCTTCTTTGCTTGCCAAGAGGGCGTGACACTTATGAAAAACCATGTCTGTTGCTCTTTGCTAAAACTACCTTTTTGAAACAAGTTTATTCCATTGGTTCATTGGCTGTTACTTCTGAGGATAACCCAGTAGCGAGTTGTGATGTCTGATCGAAAAAGCGGATGAAACATAATGTCTGTTTGCGTAATGCATATTTGATGAGTGGACACACATTACGGAAATAAACAGGAGCAATAGAGAAAACTGCATTAGATTGGAATCCTCAGGGATGTAGAAGGAGAGGTAGGCCGAAGAGATCGTGGCGAAGGACAAAAGAGGATGAGATAAGAAGCACAAGATCATGGAACGAGGTCAAGGGGATAGCTGGAGACCACAATGCCTGGAAGCTCGTCGTGGATGCACTATGCTCCACAAGGTGTAAAAAGATTTGATGATATGATATTTGACGAGACTGCCAGCGAGTATCATCAAAAGACGAAAACATACGTCAGAAACAAAGAAGAATTAGGCCCTGCTGCAGTACGTTATGGCAGTGTTCTTCAGCCGGAGGGACGTGACGTTAGAGTTCAGATTCGACTCGTCAGTAGTTTACAAATGTGAGCTTGTTAGTCGAATCTGATTCTGCCCTGTATTATGAAACAGAACCAGCACGAACCCCTTAATATTAACGATGTTATCGGCCTGCTGTCGTTGTTTGATATTGCTCTCTGAATATTTTTCATATTTAAGGACCTTCTTGTACATATGCTGTCTTTCGGAATAGGTACGGCGCAAGTTTGTCACAGTCATTTACTCGTTGTTTTGTTTGTCACAAGTCATTTACCCGTTGTTTTGTTTGTCACAAGTCATTTACCCGTTCTTTTGTTTGTCACTAGTCATTTACCCGAAATGCTCGTGCCTGAAATATAATCGCATGCCGTGTAAAACGTAACGAGGTTTGAAGAATAATAGGCCTGTGAACTTAATTTATGCATACGTACACGTGGCTGGGAGACACTTGCCATTACTGTGTATGACGTGAGATGCTGAATATTGTTCTGTGCTGCCACGTGTAGCTGGTTGAGGAGCACAGAATTACGTACTGGTGACCACTGTCTGCTGATGAATCTTTGTCCAAACCTTTGTCTACTCCTATCGCAATGCATAAATTACGGTAGAATTTTTTTGTGCCACACTGCTCAGTCACATCTCGTGTTTGAAAGCTGTAGATAAGGTGCTTAATCCGTGAGTTGCATGCTAGAATCCAACAATTTCTGATAAGCGTCACGCAAATTGTGTGGACAGTTCTTTTTCACATCTTCGTCACACAGTACAGCAATGGTTAAGAATGTATGCAGTGCTGCGAGGGGAGTGTCCAGTGACTTAGGATTCACGTAACTGGCTCGTGGCAAGTGCTGCTGAATTTCATAACCGAAGGATTCTTGGGAAATGAGAAAATTAACACAGAAGAGTTCTTGTTCAGTTATAATTTTGAATAATAATCTGAATGAAGGCATCACGATGTGCTTGAAAATCAACAAGTATTACACAGATGTACGTCAGCACAATCTATTTATTCTATAGTATGGCTACATGTTTCGACTAGATGTTAGTCATCTTCAGGCCCCTACAGTTACTTTACCGGATGCTTTGTCCACTTTGGGATCCCATAGTGTT
>Ga0123354_10015465_pt1 | contig 11916 bp, 8 predicted proteins | sample TergutLab28metaG_2_FD_97872 | JGI IMG/M metagenome (GOLD analysis project Ga0123354, IMG submission 97872) | Labiotermes labralis P4 segment gut microbial communities from Petit-Saut dam, French Guiana - Lab288 P4 | ecosystem: Host-associated > Arthropoda: Insects > Digestive system > Gut ... | reverse complement strand
TTCCTGGCACTCATTTCTGTTAGAGGCTGAAGCGACTCCAGGGCAATAGTGCGGCCGGAAGGATTATGTAAATGAAAAATTCTTATGACATTTTCGGGAATCGAACCCGCTACTTGCCTGCTTGTAGCGTAGTGCGTCAACCAACTGCGCTCCCCCTAAAGCAACAAGGATGAGATGTGTGGAACATGTAGCACGCAAGGAGAGCTGGGAAATAAACAGAGCCTGCAGGGAAGATACATGCGCGAGTGTGCGGCTTGAGGCTAGTGACAGGCTGTTACGAACCTGGTTCCATAAACGAGGGCAAATTATTGACCAAATGAGATGTTATTAGCTGGTTAAGACGTACAGCGCTCCGGGAACTTCGTTGTTACTTTTAGTGAATTGACTGTGCTGTTGGACATTCTAACCGAATTACCCACGTGACTTTTGAAACGTTTTTAAGCCGCACCCTTTGAAACTCGGAGGTTACTCGCTGTGCCGCCAGGTTTGACGTCAAAAAAGTCTCGCATTTTACCCACGCAGTGAACTTAACTTGCTCCTTATGAATCTCACAATAAACTAATTTTGTTCCCGCATGATTAACTGATTGTCGTTTCTAATCAAAACACTGGGTATGTTCTGAATATTCATGTACAGGGTGATTTAGGAGAAAAGATCTATATTGTGGGAAATGGTAGTACTGGTTATTCTGAGAAAAGAAAAGTTCGTATTAGCATGTGTCTAATTCTGAATGGTTACCGGGATAGAGCTGTTTGCGTCTCCTGGCCTAACTCCGTTAGATTTTTGTTTATGTGGTTGGATGAAGAACGAATTTCACGAAAGAGGGGTGGTAGATACACCAGACGAACTGTTCGCACGCATTTTGGATGCTGCTGGCTGCTTACAGAAACATGAAGATCAACTTACACGAACAACACGCGATCTTCGCATACGAGTTGCAAAGTGCACTGTGGTTGACGGTGGGATTTGGGAACATTTATTGTGAACTGTAACAAATCTGTCATTTGAACATTAAATTAGAATTAAAATAAAATTGACAGTAAGTAACTTCTCTTTATTATCGTTTGCGATGCTGTTGTGTTTGCAGATGCAAACAGCTGTATTGCAGTAAGCATTCATAATTAGACACATGTTCATATGATTTTTTTCTCACAATGGCCGATAATGTTACTTCCCAACATATTGAACTTTTCTCCTGAAACACCCTGTATAATGAAGATTCATTATAGCGTTTAATGGGTTAATGAACGCCAGTGTTAAATACATCTTTGGGATTACCGTGACCTCTGTGGGATGTCGTAGGAAGTGAGGACGTCATCTGGTCACAGTGGAGTAAGGGGGAGGTTAGGGCAGTAGGAAGACTAGAAATAGTCACTGGGGAGGAGGGAAAGAAGAAAATGAGGGGAAGTTAACACAGAAAGGAAACTCCTTATTGGATAAAAATGCATTACTTGCTAGCCTGTCACAATGTATGTGACAAAGCATGTAGTAGTGACTGGTAATAGCAGAAATGGCACCAGTGAAAGTTGTGCTTCAGTCGGTATTGTTGTATGCGTCTTGCGCGAAGGAAGTTTTTCTAGACAGCAGCACCACCTGGTGCGTAAATTTCCGAGTTATTGCGGTTAGGTGGTTTTAACAACTACCATTGAAATTTCAGTGGGCGTTACGTTGATATTCCTTCTTTTTTGTAGTTTAAAACGCTGCGAATAGCTCAGACTACAACGTTAATTCGAATTGTAGGTTGACAGAGGCAGAAAATATGAGAGAAGCAGAGGAATAGAGGTTAAAAGAAGAAAGAAAGGAATGTAGAAATAGAAGGAATTAATAAAGATGGCTGGGGGATCGCAGTGCACAGTGGTTAAAGTGCTGTACTACAAATCTGAAGGTCGCTGGTTCGATTGGAATTTTTCATTGACATAAAATCCTTCCGATCGACTCAGCCTCTAACAGAAATGAGTACCAGGAGCATTTCCTGGGGGTAAAGTCAACCGGTGCTTAAGGTTGACAACCTTACCACCATCCTGTGCCGTTGTCATGAAATCTGGGAACCTTAACTACCTGGAACCCTCTGGGCCACTCCAGGCCTGTAACGGACTGATTTACGTTTCAATAGAGATTACTGGAAGTGTGGCTCTGACAAATATGGCACTGAAACTGTCTTTCGTATGACCCTGTACGGCCCAGCAGTGTTGTCGTGTATCTTCGCCGGAATATTGTTTCAGACGATCAATTGCACTTCTATAGCTGAAGAATAAAAGACCAACTTGATGTCACTTGCTGTTTTATTTCACTTCTTATGTACTCAACATGTTTCGGACATTAATATATCCATCATCAGGAGCTTGCGACTATGCTGCTGAATTACCACATAGGTCGTTTTGTTCTGTAAAGACGGAGGATTTAGCGTTAGTGTAAATTATGGTGCTTAGTGGTGTGTGTTTGGTGTGACGTGCTTTGTCGCTTTGTTGTAGTGTCCTGACAAGCTCCTGATGATGGATATATTAATGTCCGAGACATGTTGAGTACATAAGAAGTGAAATAAAATAGCAAGTGACATCAAGTTGGTCTTTTATTCTTCAGCTCTCACAATGATGCACGGTCCAATAAACATATGATTGCACTTCTATATTAATCGCACTGCTTACTTTCTTTTGTAGCGACCTGTACTATTTAGAGGTTGGGCACCCCGCCTGTGGCGCCCCCAGGTGCTCCTGTACCTACTTTGGTGTCCGCCCGGCCACTCTGGTTGCTATCTGCCATGAGATTTAACCTGCTCAAGATTTCTTCTTGTATTTCATTCCTAAATGAAGAGTGTGTTGTTTCCTGAGATGCCACGACAAGTCCTGCCCCCTACTGTGTCCCGCCAGCGCTAGTTTTTTTTTTACTGAAAGATAAGAGCAAACCAGTTTAGGGAGGTCTCTGACCGGTTCTTAACACACCTATAAACCCTGCGCCTCGTCCTGCACTTTTAAGGCTGTCAGGACACATACAGAAACTTTGCACGTCTGTAAACTGGAGCGAGACGGGCTCAGTTAAAGGACAGTGGTGACTGTATGTCACCTGGCTTTGACTTTCAAAAATACAGTGGAGCTCTGTTATAACGCCATGAAAGGGAATGAATATTTTGTGTCGTTATAGACGAGTGTTCCTATAACCGAGGAGTAAAATGTTATGGTTAACAGTGAGGAATTAATTGGTACCACAGAATATCTGTCGTTATAGACGAGGTGTCGCGTAAACCGATGTCGTTATAACCGGGTTCAAATGTATACGTGTTGCACACATAATATATAAAGGTAAAAAACAATCCCACTACAGGCCTGGACAGGCCCTGAGGGTTCCAGGAGGTTGAGGCTCCCAGATTTCAAGACAGTCGGCACATGAAGGTGGTAAGATTGTCAGCTCTACGCACCGGCCGCCTTTACACCCCAGAAAATATTGCTGGTACTTATTTCTGTTAGAGGCTGAATCAACCCCAGGGCCATAGTGATATGTGTGCTCGTGTGCGTGCTTTCTGCATTATTATCTCAAACACAGCAGTTATTTCTCTGAACGGTATTGAAAGACTGAACTTTGAATATTGATGTCTTCTCTGTGAGGTAGGAATAATAGAGACGAGGTTAAGAATGAGTGGAGCTGTGCCTTCATTCTCCCTGTATACCTTTATGGCGTGTTCAGGGTACATTTAGCTTTTTAGGTGAACATACGTGTTTAAAGGCATAATTTCAATAATTTATACCCATTCGAAGAATGTCTAACCCAGCCGGTGTATGAAAATTTATCAACACGTACAAGAGGACGGTTCATTGGGAAGGGAATGCACTTAGTTCTGTCTTGCAGCGAACTGCAGTTACGCGTCGCCCCGTAATTTAGATTAGAAAGCGGGTATGAGGCCAGCGACGGACGAAACCTGTCCTGTCAGTGCTACCTCGGGGTCGAACCACGCCCATCACGACGAGATAGCGAGAGCAGCGGCTGCTGCTGGGCTGGACCACGAGTTTTGATCTTATCACTTTATTGGGGCTGCGGAGCCATTGTTAGTAGCTGTTTGAGAAAATATTCCAGCAGTTTAATGTGGAATATTCTGGGATTTGACGCTGCAGAGTATGGTGTAAATAGACAGACGTTTTGGGGGTTGGCAGTTTTCGCCCGAAACGTCGTTCAGTTTGTACGATGTTGCGTGACGTCACGTCCCAGAAGTGTTTATTGTCACCCTCGTGAGAATATCGGGCTTCAGTGTGGTCTTTACTAACTTACTTACTCACTTACTCCATGGAGCAGAGTCCTTCTTGAGAAGCTAACAGGTTTTCAGCTAGTTAAGAAATTCCCCGCACTTTATGGAACTCGAAGGTTCATTACCGCATTCACAAGTGCCCGCTAACTGTCCCTATCATGAGCCAGCTCGATCCAGTCCATACCCTCACATCCCACTTCCTGAAGATCCATCTTAATTTTATCCTCCCATCTACGCCTGTGTCTCCCAAGTGGTCAATTTTCCTCAGGTTTCCCCACCAAAACCCTGTATACACCTCTCCTCTCCCTCATGCACGCTACATGCCCCGCCCATCTTATTTTTCCAGATTTTATCACCCGAACAATATAGCAGTACAGATCATTAAGTTGCTCATTATGTAGTTTTCTCCACTCCCCTGTTCCTCGTCCCTCTTAGACCCAAATATTCTCAACACCCTATTCTCAAACAACCTCAGCCTACGTTCCTCCCTCAATTTGAACCGCTGCGGCCATATATGAGCCCAATTCGCCGTACTTTCAAGAAACCATCTGAAGGACAGCACAACTTCTCCTGTGAAGCCGACGGTCTCTCCCGCCACTCAGTGTCCCGCCTTCATTGAACCCTGAATTTAATTTCGTGTTCACAGGACCCCCCGTCACCGGACCCTTTCCTGAGCCAGTTGAATACATTAATCTTTTAGCGTCTGGCTTAGTGTTACACTACCATTTACTCTCAGGCACTTCAAGTGGCCTCTTCGGTCAGGGTTTCTGACCCAAATTATATACAATTATTTTTCTGTCCCATGCACGCTACATGTCCCGTTAATTTCGTCCCCTCTTTAATGACGCTAGTGGTAATAACCATCCCTTGTTTTACGCCTCTTTGCTTCAACCCCACTCACCAATTTATACCACTTCTTAATTTGCGCTATCTTTTTTTTTTTTTTTCGTTTTAGCGCCCCTCGGCTGGCTGCGTTCTGTGACGCTAATCCGTTATTTCTGATGGGAATATTATTTTTGATTTACCCCTTTCCGATTCACGCCCACTTTTTCATGAGCGCATCTAGGGCGTAAAACAAGGGTTGGATTTATTTGGTTAAGTGGACAAAAATTGAAGCTCTTCGCCATGCACTTGTCTCCTTATTCAAATATTCCCCTGGCCGCCATCCCTCCAACACCCCCAGTAGTTTGTTGTTATCATCAGATCATCCTAGCAGAATAATTCTAAAATTATTATTTTGCGCTCTGAGGGGAAACTGACAAGTTGCAGTCATCTGCATCAACCTGTCTGTATTGAAGCTTTTTACTGCAAACATCACGGCTGTGGCGCCTAAGATCCAACAGTGTCGTTTCAAGCAATGCATTGACCGGCAGGTTCGTTCCGTATCTAATTACTGACATAATGTCCGTTATACGCTTAATGACACAAGTGATATTATTAAAAACTCGCATCGGTCAAAACGTAGTTTATCTCTGTTAACAGGGAAGTTCTGCAAAGAGAGCTAACAGTGGTACCAACATACGCTTCTGAACCTTCTCGGATAGCAATATGCACTGAGTCTTGCTACTGTCTACATGGACTTTCCTGGATAAAGGTGAAAGCGGTAATACCGACACAAACATAACCACGTTCCACTGCTAAAATTCGTGACTACTCACACATCTGTTGTGTTTTGGGGTTTAGGTCGAGTTGAATGATTTCCCTTGAAATTCAACGCCCTTTATACAGTACTAGTGGTCTGTCATAAATGTGAATCATAAATACGAATGTGACGCCTGCAGATAGAGATGTGGCACCTGTAGACAAGTGTGACGCCAATAGCCATAAGTGTGACGCCTGTAGGCAAATGCCACTCCCGTAGTCAAATGCGATGTCTGTAGAAAGAAATTTGATGCCTATAGCCATAAGTATGACGCCTGTAGATATAAATGTGAACGCCTGTAGGAAAATGCGACGTCTATAGAAACGAAATGCAATGACTATGCACATAAATGTGTCTGAACGTGATTTGGGGATCACATAGCAATGTGTATTAAAAGACTACAGTCTTCTGTCGTGGAGCGTCTTGTTGTTTCGCAGATAGGTACAGTGCCAAACTACACGGCATCACGTCAAAGAAGACCGAAGTGTTTACATAACCAAAAAACAAAACAAAGCTACAGAATTTTGACGTTTTGTTGGCCGTGCATCGCAGTATATTTATCTCAGTATTTAACCAACTTGATGCACAAAATTTGTTTCACAATAAGTTTTATTTCATGCTTCTACATGTTTCGAGCACATTGATGCACAAAATTTGTTTCACAATAAATTTTATTTCATGCTTCTACATGTTTCGAGCACATTGATGCACAAAATTTGTTTCACAATAAATTTTATTTCATGCCTCTACATGTTTCGAGCACATGTGCTCGAAACATGTAGAGGCATGAAATAAAACTTATTGTGAAACAAATTTTGTACATCAAGTTGGTTAAATACTGAGATAAAAAAAGCTACAGAAGTTATGCAAAAGGTAACAAGGTAAAGTTGTGTCTGCCTAGACCGTTAAGGCATATGGGGCGAGTGGAGGTGTGCTGTGGGAGAGTCAGTGGCGCCAATTAATATGGAAGTCTTGTATAGTGTTTGTATCAGATCATGGAAAAGTATATAACTTTTAAATGTAAAATAGCAACATGGCGGTCGCACGAACAGTATATACAGGGCGATCCATAAACTGTCGACATTACTGTAGGAGATGATCTCCTAAGTCTTTGTGATCAAAATAGTTCCTAGTAACATGGGCCCTTTTGTCAGTGGTTATCGTGCTCTGGGGGCTTCTACTCTCGTCAACGTACTTCCGCGAACGGCGCTCCTCACGCCTCGTTGAGTGTGAACCGTTGCTACTGTCACTTGAAGGCGGGTGACATCACATTTCAGGTCTATCTCTGGTACTGCCACGCCGCTAGGTGTGGGCGGCCGAAGGGGGGATTTTTGAAAACCTGCTTTAAGCACAAGTCATCGTAAATTGAAGGCAGTTTCTTTTACTCGGCTAAATCAAGTGATATGTTAGCTTATTATTTTGCTTGGTTTATTCCATATCTTTGCAACTGTCCATCCTTTTATTCTCAGTTATAAACGGTCATAATTCTGTAAGCGTTCAAAATCGGACACTTTTGTTTATATGAACTTTTTTTTATCACAAAGACCGAGGAGAGCATCTACAGTTATGTCTACAACTCCTGAATCACCCTGTATATATTCAAAAACAATTTGGCCTATATATTTTTTTTAGGTGAAATTTTCTTTAGCGTTCGGTTTGATGACGATGAATAGTGAACCACGGGATCTAGATATGTGAGATACGACACAGAAGTAGATCGTAGATCATAGACGTACCTACGCATTGTGTGTGAGATATTTGTAATCCTGCATTTACGAACAATGGTAGCTGAATTTCAGTCGGGTGGGCTACATGAGAAGCATGTAGTGGCAACTTGGAATCTTGAGAACCATCTCAACATTTGCTTTTAGACACAGGGAAATCAAGAAAAACCTGTGTCGAGGTGACCGGTCGCAGGACCTTCCGAATGCTGACTTCTAGCCAGCAGTCCGGCATCTAAAGTAAAAAAAAACAGCAGTACACACATAGTACAACAAATACACATGAGATAACAACACCCACACAAGACGACTTGAAACTAGCGACAATACATGCGAGACAAATTAGAATACAACATGTACAAAAGGTAAAAACACCCAAATAAAAGAGTACTGTGTACAGTATCTTATATTTTTTCCCCCAGTCTTTAATTCACTCACGCTTTCACCCCAGTTCTTCACTTCTCATCAACATAAAATGGAATGAAAATTTAACGATAAATATTAGCCTTTTTATATATAAAATTCGTCTTACATGCGTCAACATACCTCAAAATCTCACACAAAGACATAATTATAAATATCGATTTAGTAGTTAAAATATATCATGCAACTGTGTCTTCGCTCTGAACTAGAAACGACCCCCGTAATCTATTCCACTTCAAACATTTCTGGAATTGTGACAACTATGTCCTTCCTTCTGCAGAACCAGCCCATTTGTACGTAGGCCTTTTCGAAACCAGATTCGGTTCGGACAATTTTGATGGACCCTACCAACCCACTGACCCAAGCCACACGTGACACCCCCAGCGTCTGTAGCTCAGGGCGTTTTGATTCCGGGGAAATTGTTATTAATTTTAAACGATGATTGTGCGTTATCCTGTTGGAAATATCGGTCAATCAATGACTAAAGGAGTCATTTCTTTAACTGACCAATCACAGAAATCTCGAAGACATTCGGCAAAAGGGTTAATTCTGGAACCCATCCCGGTGGCCGCGCTGCCTGGGACGTGGGTCTACGGCCGCTCGCTTACTGGGATTGAGGGTTCGAATCCCGCCGGGCTGGGGATGTCTGTCTGTTGTGAGTGTTGTTTGTTGTCAGGTAGAGATTTCTGCCACGGGCTGATCACTCGTCCAGAGGAGTCCTACCGAGTGTGATGTGTGTCTGAATGTGATCGACAGTGAGGAGGCCTCGGCCCACTATGGGCTTTTGCGCCATAAAAAGAAACTTCTGGAACTCGAAATTCTTGTGTGACTGGAAACGCGAGGTCTCGCAGTTCTGCCATTCGGTCATCACACCTTCCTTTCGTCACGGAGGGCAGACCTACAGACTCTTACTGACAGCCACCTACTGCGAGAAATTTCTAAGAGTGTCGTAGATAAACATGAAAGGTGTTCTTCAGCAGCTTTAGCATCATTGAGGTAATAATTTCTTGTGAAATCATTAAATGTCATATCGCAGTCGGTATGGCGCCTTCTTTTGGGCTGGACTGTCCGGAGGTCGAATCTCGGGGGGGGGGGGGGGTAGGATTTTCCATACCCGTCCAGACCGGACCTGGGGCCCACCCAGCTTCCTATACAATGGGTACCGTGTTTCTTTCCCAGGGGTAAAGCGGACGGGGCGTGGCGTTGACCACCCATCCCCATCTAGCGCCGAGGTTAAAGAAAGAGTACAGCTATACCTCTTCTCCCCCTTTGGGCCTTCGTGGCCTGTTCTAGGGTGAACTTTACCTTTACCTTTAGAGATACGTTATAGGAAATAGGCGCTGTGAAGTGCACTTGAACTCTTCGCAGATGTTATAGTCTGTATGACTAGAAGGGTGAACCCGATCATCCATCTTGGAGGATGTGATGCCGTGTATTATGGTACATTGCTACGAATGATTCGACAGAATATTGCCTCTGTCTTCAGGGTGGTACCCTGCCATCGCCCCTGCAGGCGGGCGTGTTCGTAGCAGCTTCTTCAGGCACGCCGGAATATTTAATTGTTGCAGTTCTAACATCGGAAGATAGGCACAGACCCTTGGTTTGTTGCTGCAGAACAGCAAGTCCGTACCAGTTCGGTAGGCCCCACCGTTACGTTTGCTAGGAACGTCTCTTAGTGTAGGGCGGGAAGTTTTGTTTAAATCTGTTGCTGCTACAGCGTGGCCAATATCCACAACAGTGCTGTTATATTTCGTTGCACAAAGACACGTCTCACCAGTAGGGCAGGTGTTCCAACCTCATCGTCTATCGCAGACGGTGCTGGGTGGTGGCACATACTGTGAGGTCAAATGCTAAGAGTACCCAATGCAATAATAATAATTTCATGCCTCGATTGCCGTAATAGGCCTAGGCCTCTTATCGATGAGGTTTCGAGATTACACCCAGACGTACCCACTCGATAGGACATCCCTGGACGAGTGATAGGCCCGTCGCAGAGACCACTACCTGACAACACACAACACTTACAAGAGACAGGCTTCCATGCCCTCGGCGAGATTCGAACCCGCAGTCCCAGCAAGCGAGCGGTGGCAAACCCATGCCTTAGATCGCGCGGCCACCGGGATCGGTTAATAATAATAATAATAATAATAATAATAATAGCGAAGAAGACACGTTCCTATGGCTGTCGAGGGGAGGTCTGAAAGGAGACAATGAAAGTGAAATAATAACAGCACAAGACGAGGCATTTCAGACAGAGTGTCATGCAGATAGAGTGTTCGCTGAACTGCACTTTATAAAATGCAAGGAAATATGGTTACAGTTGGACAAGAAACACCGGTTTGACCATGTACCGAAATCAGTCGAAACAAGTCACGAAGTTAAGGTTGACATACTATGGAACCAACTGTGCGAACCGACAGAACTATTCCTAACAATAAATCGGACATCATAATCCGTGGTAATAGAAAAGGAACGTGCATGTTAGTGGGTGTTGCAATTCCTGGAGACAGAAATGTGAACAAGAAAGAAGCCGAGAAGTTAGTAAAATACAAAGACCTCATAACAGAAATACAGCGCATGTGGAATGTGAAAGCAAAAGTGATACCGGTAATAATAGGGGCGACTGGAACCATTTCAAAATCACCCGGACTGTTACCCGAGCAACGTACCGGGAAAGCACGAAATTAAGTGCAGACAACAGCCATATTGGGCACTGCACACATACTGCGGGAAGTGCTAATGTAAAGGTACAGAACATATTGCAGGGGCGAAATAACAGTACATGTAGCACCGACTGTAAATACAGAACAGCTGCAACAGTGTATAGCTTAGGAACATGGCTTGTTTCAGGTATATAATGGTAAATATCCTGCATACAGACGATAACAAGGATGATAATGATGATGATAATAATAATAATATGTTCATAATGTGTGTATTAACTTGCTGACTCAGCAGCACAAGTGCCAATTGCCAAGCCGGCGCAGGAACTCAAATACAACACAAGTACACGAAAGCGATACAAAATTTAAAAAAATCAGAAGCAGCAATAACAAACAAAATGGTGTACCGGAACAGAAGCCTCGTGTCATGGCAACATTGATGAGTAGAACTAAGAGAGCGTGACATCGCTACGAAATATGTCCTAAATATGGCGACATCTCCCGTACACATGGGTAGCATAAGAAACTCGTGTGGAAGCAGGAGAGTTTAGACAGGTAAGAGAAAACGTTGAGGGGTTCGTAAAATTACAAGGAAGAGCTGGGATTCAAGTAACGTTCAGAAAGGACGGGCGACGTTTTGAACCTGAGTAAACAGCACTGAGAAATATGCATCAAAATGGAGTCTTGTATCTTGTAGATTGTGAAGCTTTAACTGTTTGGGTCTTCGTGACATGGACATGGGGGATGATGATGATAATAATAATAATGCCAAAATCAGTAGAAACAAGTCAAGGAGGCAAGGTAACCGCATTGTGGAATCAACAAGTACATACAAACTGACAGAACTATCCCCAACAACAAACCAGACATTATAATCCGTGATAATGAAAAGGGAACATGTATGTTAATAGGCTTGCAATCTCAGGAGACAGAAATGATATTAAAAAGAAGCCGAGAAGATTCTAAAATATAAAGACCTTACAATAGAAATACAGCGCATGTGGAATGTAAAAACAAAGGCGATACCAGAAATAAAAGGGGCGACTGGGACTATTTCAAAGTCATTCAGAAAATACGTGAGCGACATACCGGGAAAACATGAAGTTAAGAAACTACAGAAAACAGCCATATTGGGCACTGCACACATACTTCGGAAAGTACTAATGTAAAAGTACAATAGATTCAACACTGAAACTAACGATATAAGCACCATGAATAGTAACAGCAGAATAG
>Ga0123354_10015463_pt1 | contig 11917 bp, 8 predicted proteins | sample TergutLab28metaG_2_FD_97872 | JGI IMG/M metagenome (GOLD analysis project Ga0123354, IMG submission 97872) | Labiotermes labralis P4 segment gut microbial communities from Petit-Saut dam, French Guiana - Lab288 P4 | ecosystem: Host-associated > Arthropoda: Insects > Digestive system > Gut ... | reverse complement strand
TGGTTCCTGAAATAATAAAGTTTTTTGTAAACCATGTACAAAAATTTAAATGCCAAGCGAAAATAATGTCGTACGCGAAGGTTGACTGTAGCCAATTTAAATCCCGTCGCCTAAAGGTTAAGTCTTGAATTTTGTGTACCTCAATGTTTGGGATTTTAGCCTTTTATGATCACTCACTTTGATGACTACTGCTGCTGCTGAACTGGTATGAGATCATGTGACTGGCACTTCGTCTTTCCCTACTGTCCTGCTGTTGTGCAGACCCTCATCAGCTCAGTTGAGCTGTCATGAAATGTGGTCAGTTACTATCGTGCTGTATCAGATGAGACTCTTTTTCGATCATTTGGTGTATTTTACGCTTCCAAAAAGTGTTTGCACCTTATTAAAAATTAACTTTCATATTCTTTTAAACTTTTGAGGCAATATGAATATATATTTGCCTAAACCCTAAGTGGAAAAAACATACTGTCTCTTTGTAGTAGAACCAGAAGTTTCAGTGCTGTCAGTAACAAAGCCAGCCATATGATATGCTATAAATGAGATTCACCCTAAATTTATCAACTTTATGATCTTCCCTTCCTCCCCAGTGGCCAGTTACCAAGCTTTGCCACCAAAATTCTGCGTGTATACGCTAGTTGATTTACATTTTCTGCCCACCGTATCGTCATAGACTTTGCTCTGCCAGTATGATCCGGGTACTCCTGACTGTATACAGGCTCAGAAAACACAGTTTTTTTTATATGTTGTCAGCTAATTTAGACGCATTTTGAAAAATGTGATTTAATTTTCAGGTAACAAATTAACGACAACGAATTTTTATCATTAACTGTGATTGCCGTTAAGTACAGAACACAATATTGCGTATTTTTGCAAGAAATTAAAGCCCCTTGTTTTCACTGCAGTCATCTGGTTTCATGACACCTTCAACATATTATGATGAACCTCCAACAGCTGAGTCTCCATAGCAATACACACCTGTATGGCTGATTCAGCTCTTCACATACCCAGCCAATCAGCAAACCATCTGCGATGCATTTGTTGTGTGTTAATTACGGTTATAAAACCACGGAAAAGAGAGGGGATATGTGAGAGTAAATAATGATGTTTATAGGCAAATTAGTTCAAATGTATGTGATTTTATGCTTTGCAGATTGTTTTTAGAATACAGATATCATGTAAACTGTAGAATGCCTCTATAAATCATAAAAGTTTCTTTTGGTCACATCATAAAATGATAACTTTACTTCATCTGCCCTAGGGCCTGATATTTTCTTAAGAAATTTATTTTGCACTTGTAAATTAGTGCTTTCCTGGAAGAAAGACATTGTAACACTGAAATTAATAGTCTGCTTCACAAGGACATTGACAAACAAATGGCTATTCTGCAAACAGTTACCAACATTGAAGGAATCTGCTACCTCCATCAAATCCTGAAAATGAAGGCAGCAGGTGTATGCACAATGTTGGTACACGATCCCAATTAGGAGGAAGGAAGAGGAACATGCCTTTTCATAAAACCAGCGCACCAAGGACTGCAACTCAATACTAGCCACCAGACCCTATCGTGCATCTAGCCAAAACACACCACCGCATGTCCAATATAGAAGTCACATATTACGCAATAAAGTCCGGATGTAGCGATCTCTCCATTACGTGCATACACAATATGTATAGTAGGACTGTTAGTTCTCTTGAAGAAAACCTGATGATGGCCAGTAAAGGCCGAAACATGTAGTTTTCTAGTTATAGTCATTAAAACATCTTAATTGACATACTTGTGTTTGACTACATACTCTCTCTCCAGTTTACATACCCTCTTCATTGTTGGAACTTATTTCTGATTCTACCAGTTATCATGTTCCAGAAGACCATAGACTTATAAAATGTCTTGTTGCAGGAGAGAGAAGAATGCCCGTTTGCGGCTGGTTGAGAAGCGGCAAAGATCCTCAACAAAACAGCAACGCCAGGCCCCATCTTTAGACTTCTAGTTGCAAGCCTGCATGTTGTGTTTATTAACATGAGTCATGGGGTTGCAGATGAACTGAAAAATAACTTTTCCTATTTGCACATTTTCATTGGAGAAAAGCCTCAAACTATAAGGGAGATGAAAGGATGAGTTAGTTTTGTGAGACACCTTTACCCATTGAAGTTGCAGCTAAAACCAGTTTGTGGGTCAAATATTTTGTATAACTTGAAATGCCAGAAATGAGTAAGGACAAACAGAGACTGAATCTGGTGTTTAGCTGTGCCATAACACAGGTGGTTAGCTGCCTGCATAGGCCTCTGTTGTTAAGTCCCAGGTGAGTGTACATGTGATTTATGGAGGACTAAATGGAACAGGGACAGAACAACTCAATGAGCAACTGTATAAAATTCACCTGGAATGCGCAACCCTCTGGCCAACTACATGCAGTCCTCTCTCAACCGGTGCACCGGACGGCCACCTACAGGTGTGATGGTACCAGATGCTGTATAATACAATTGTGACCTCCTGATGATGAGCACATAGTGCTCAAAACGTGTAGAGGAATATAATAAATGTATTATAAAACAGAATTTGTGCATTAAGCTGGCTAATTACTAAGATTACAATATCTTAGTCTAAATAGATAAATATAATCTATACGTATGTATGGGTTGCATTCTATTTTTGACATTTTGGGGGGGGAGGGGGAGGAGTTCCATGTTGTTGTGAGGTATGGTCTGTTTCATCCCTGGCCTCTGCCTACCCAGTTAAGTGCACAGAATCCACATAATGGGGGTTAGGGTACTAAGGTCAGCAGATTCTAGTACCCTAGCAATACAGGGCTTCATACAGTGATGGCTAGGGACCAGACCAACAGCTTAACCATTTTGGCATGATAGCCACCCTGCCTTTTATGGCCATTAAGTGAAGTAAGTGGATTTAATCCACAGGTTAATAAAAACTTTTCTGTTTAGTGTGATGGTCAGAAATATGCCCATTAAATTAAAGTCAGAAGATGCTGTCATCTTTGAACAGCACTGAAACTGCTGATGTATGAGAACTTCAGAAAGTAACAATACTGTCTTGTATAATATCAGCATCTTTTGCAGCAAACAGCTAATGTGCTTATATGTAGACTTATTTGGAACCCACTGTCTACTGCTTACAAATGCTTTTTTTTTGTCTTTTTGCATTTGTATTTCGTAATTTTTCTCTCTGTACAACTAATGTATGAATTTGTCATATGTGGACAATATAGCTATTGAATATATTAGAAAAGCAAAATTTCAGTTTTCATTTCTTGGTTCAGAAGTGAAAAAAAGGCATCAATTCTTTCATTAGTTATTACAGACCAATTTCTCTTTTAAATAACTTTTCCAGAGTTTTTGAATATGTTCCTCACAATCACGTCACTCTACTTCAAACATAAATTGAATCCCAGTCAACTTGATTTTTCAAAAGCCAAATCTACAACAATTAATTTGGTAATCTATCTTGATTTTTTTATTTAGTACGAGCCGTCCCAATGTGTGTAATAATACAGTGATATTTATTACCGTCTAAAAACACAAATCAACAACTTGACAAACGTTTGTCATTAACTTTTAGGCTGGTATAAATAAAGAAATTTGATTTCATCTTGCAGACGAATATATTGGATCTTGTTTTGTGTGATGTGGCAGGGGACATATATGGAATTTTGATGTCAGCATATTTGGGGGTAATTTTCTTGATTAGACATTGTCGACTGAAGTATATATTAGCGCAACACTTTAAGACCTTAGTTCTAATGTTCTTATATCGGTTGATGGGATGAAATTGACTGGCTAAGAATTTAACACGAGCCATCCCATTGTGTGTAATACAGCGATATTTATTACCATCTAAAAACACAACACGTATAATCAACAACTTGACAAAAGTTTGTTAACTTTAAGCCTAAAAGTTAATGACAAACTTCTGTCAAGTTGTTGATTTTATGTGTTGTGTTTTTAGACGGTAATAAATATCACTGGCTGGTCCAAGTGGCCACGCGGTCTAAGACGTAGGTCTGCAGCTGCTCGCCTGCTGAGATCATGGGTTTGAATCCCACCGGGGGCATGCATGTTTGTCTGTTATGAGTGTTGTGTGTTGTCAGGTAGAGGTCTCTGCGACGAGCTGATCACTTTTCCTGAAAAGTCCTACCGACTGTGATGCGTCGTTGTGTGTGATCTAGAAACCTCAGGAATGAGGCCATGGCCTGCATTGGGCCGCAGTGCCACAGGAAAGAAAAAAAAAATCACTGTTTCTTGATTTCATTCCTCCTGTAGTTAGGTCTCAACATCAAGTTGATTCTTTTTATTTTAACATAAGCAGTTCATTTGACCTTGCCTTGAATTCCATTTTACTTCACACAGTTTGTGGTCATGGCTTTCCGAGTGCTATGTAAACTGGCCTTGTAGTTACCTTACTAATTGGCTACCTTCTCTACACATTTTAGACTCTTTTTTGAAGTTCTTTCAGGGGTTCCAGTAAGATGTTTTAGGACTTTTGTTATTTAATATATTTATTAACACCCTTTGTAACATAATTAAAAATTCTAAACATTATTTGCTGATGATGTTAAAATCATTCGTACCATAAATTCCATTGACAATTGCATTTTGGTGCATTCTGATGCTGAACATATGTAAGGTTGGGGTACTGCTAACTCCACGAAACTGAACAGTAGCAAAACTAGGGTTATTGCTTTCATTGGGAAACAACAAATGTTCTTTATTACACAGGGTAATTCATAAGTCCCTCCGGAATTTCCGACCTCTGCGGTACAGTAGCCGGGATGATCATGCCAAAGGGGAGCATGTCACCAGAGGGAGAGAGAGAGAAAAAAATTTGGAGAGATTCTCTACCTATTGATATGCTCCTTTCTGCTGTGTCTGTCTTGGTTGTTGCGCAGCCGAGTTCGGAAGTTCCGGAGGGACTTACGAATTACCCTGTATTTGTAAATTATGGGACTCATATATAACCTGTACTGACACTATCAAAGACATTTAGGTACAATGTGATGCAAAACTTCACTGCCATGTACATGTTGATTACATTTTCTCCCAATCCGGAAGGTTGCTGGGCTTAATATGAACTATAACCTATTCCTTTCCTACTCTTGATAGTTCATTAATATTGTACTTACCACTAGTTAAGACGCAAATGTGAGTATGGCTCAACTGTATGGAATTCTAAAACGTCTACTGACCCCACAAAGCTGGAATGCATTCAGAGTAAGTTTGTAGCCCTGTGCCAAGATTATTTTACTTATGGCCGCCATATGTTTCTTAGGATTTTCTTCAATTTCTAAAACTTCATTCCCAGAAGACTTCACCTGTATGCAGTATTTTTTTAGTTCTGCTTAGTCGGGTTCAAAATGCTGCCCATCTCTTTTGGATATTGTTGGTATCTGAGTGTAGGCAATTTTATTGCAATTTCTCCCCCATATTATTCAAAAGTGTGTGAATAATATAGAGAAGTGAACTGAGAATGGTTCAGTAACTCCGCATAGCATGTAAGTTTTCAGGGCATTCAAAAGACAGACCAAACAGTCATTGGTACAGCAAACCACAAAAATTTAATATAACAGTCACAACTTTCTAAAATCTGGCTCTCAACATAGCCCTCTCGCTATTATATGATGTGCTCTGCACAGTGTTTGGATTTGATTACTACACTTCAAAAATTTACTTTTACAACTGCACTTACAATTTCAAAAAAGGGTGGACCCTTGACTGCACCCTGTGGTCCAAATCCACTTCCCATTCAAAACCACAAGCTAGCATCCTCATTACAGATACCACACACACACACACTCCTGAAGAGATGTGGGTATCTTACTGGGGCAGCACTACAGACACTCCACAGAGTAAGAGAACACCTGAGAGGACGTCAAGACTTGCATTCGAACAGTTCGATCTCAAAGGAACAATAAACTCAAAACAAACGTTCATGCACCCACTACAAATCTGGACACACCCACTAGGAATTTGAAAAATATCAAAGAAAAACATAGAGACCAACCTCCTTACAAATGTGTGACATGCTACCACATCGACACATCTGTGTTGGTCCACCATGATTGGAAACTATTTCAAAATTTATATGCAAGATGTTTCATGCACTGTTTTACAGTGCACTATGTAATTAAAGTGTTGACTCTGTTGTCCTGACAAAGGGGCTTTTTATGTGTATGTATACACGCGTGTTCACGCTGTCAACAAGCATACCTTTGGGCCCTAAAACAGCTTTGAATTGAAAACTAACCATATTTCAAATTAACCAGTTTAAGTTATACTGAAAATGCTATATTTAAGCTGTGAACTGGTAGCTGCCGCAATTTAACTAGTACTTTTAATTAAACAGTTTTGGATTAACGAGTTTGCACTATATTTGAATGTACCAGCATTTGAAACTGCAGGATGGATGTTGGTTCCAACATGATACATTGCTGGTTGATGTGGCCACTGTAACATTTCTGTATGGACCAGAACATGACCTGTCATGTGATGCTTAATTAGGGCTATGGATGGCAGTATTAATTTAGTACAATCACAGTTTGGTACCCCAATCAGTATGAAAATACACCACCAACTTTCTTTTGTTGAAGTGGCACGTCACCCCTTGCGTTTGCAGTCTGTACTCTTTTGCACATAAACAGACTTGTTTTTCATTAACCTCATTAGTCAATAAAATTATTCACAACTTTACCAACTCTCTGAAATGGCAGGGAAGGTATCACCGCTAAGACTATCCATGTGTATTCGTTGTTTATGTTGTAAGGACTTCCAACGGTTTACTAGTTTGCTAATTGATGGTAGATGAGAAATACATTAGTGACCACACACTGCTGTCCTTATGGTTCACCGACTCCTGGCCATGAGAAATTAACTGTAACTTTCTATTTCTATTGGTCAGTTTAGCCATTAGAAATTCAGCAAGATATAAGGCACTCTTCATTTCTGAAATCACACAATTCACTTAACAAAACTAGAGTCATTTGCTACTATTTCTGCAAATGTGGTGCTGTTTAAACAGACCAAATGACAAGTACACAAATAACAGCATCTACACTGGTGAATAACACTATTTTGAACACTCACATTTCAAGGGTGCACAAATGCCAAGAGCCACATTGCTCTTGAAAGTTGTAAGGTGGCGCTTATAATTTCTGTGTATTCAGTCAGCATTTTGAAGCCTAAAGTTTTGATGTGGCTTATATTTTTAGAAAACCTGTGCATCCTTGGATCAATTCATGATATTTACACAAGAAATAATGACACTCCTTTTTATATGTAAATTTCTGCTAGTACAGACAAAACTGGGTATAAAATGTGAAATACACATCACAGAATTCTACAGATGATCCATACCGTGCACACGCAGATGACTCTTCAATGTATCCTTGGAACTAAATGACTTGTCACACACACCACAGGTATATGGTCTCTCTCCAGTATGTAGAAGTTGATGTTTCTTCAGATTACCCTGCTGAGTGAACGTTTTATTACACACTTCGCAGATAAAAGGACGTTCCCCGGTATGTAGACGTTGATGGTTCTTCAGAGCACTATGATATGCGAATGATTTATTACATACATCACACAAATGAGGGCGTTCTCCAGTATGTATGCGGTGATGTGCCTTCAGAGTACTATGGTGAGTGAATGATTTATTGCATACAGCACAGGTATATGGATATTCACCAGTATGTATACGCTGATGTGCCTTGACACTACCCAGATCAAGAAATGATTTGTTACATACATCACACGTATATGGACGTTCTCCGGAATGAATGCGCTTATGTATCTTCATATAACTCTGCTGACTAAATAATTTATTACACACTTCACATCTATATGGCTGTTCCCCAGTATGTATGACATGATGTCTCTTCAGATGGCCCTGCTGAGTGAATGATTTATTACACACGTCACATGTATATGGACGTTCTCCAGTATGTATGCGCTGATGTGTCTTCAGAATACTCAGCTCAGCGAATGATTTAGTACATACAGCACATGAATGTGGGCGTTCCCCAGTATGTACACGTTGGTGTGCCTTCAGAGTACTTAGACGAAGGAATGATTTATTACACACAAGACAGGTATATGGCTGTTCTGCGGTAGGTGTACACTGATGTGACTTGACACTACTCTGATCAAGGAATGAATTATTACACACATCACATGTACATGGATGGTCTCCAGCATGTAGGCACTGATGTGCCTTCACGTGACTCCCTATACTCAATATTTTATTACAGTCTTCACACCTATATGGATGTTCCCCGGAATGTATGACATGATGTTGATTCACACAACCCTTCTGAGTGAATATGTTGCATCTGTCACATGTATGTATGCAATGATGTCTCTTCACATGACCCTGCTGAGTGAATGATTTATTACAAACATCACAGGTATAGAGATGTTTTCCAGTATCATATGCATTTTTTCTGGTATGCATGACCTGATATTTATTCCAAACACCCTGATCAGCGTATGTCTTATTATGTATATCGCATGTGGACAGATGTTCACCAGTATGTATGCATTGGTACACTTCGCAAGCATGTCCACCATTGAACCTTTCACCACACACGTCACAGCAGTATCGATACTCATCTGCTTGTATGGTTTGGTGTTCACCCAGAGTACTCTAAGAAGAAAAGACACTTATCTTATTAATGTTAATAAAAGTGATTAAAATTTTTAAAGTAGTCACTATTAACAAACAGAAAAAAATGTTCATGGGCAAAACTACAACACGGAATTTTCAAATCTCACTAGTCTATGTGCACCTGGATGTTAATAGGTCCTCTGCATGCTATAAAAAACTGAATTCTGCAATTGTAGACTGTTATAGACGAAGGATTGTTCAGGCTGGCACCTGAACCACACCTGGTATGTATGGTGTGACATTTGTATGAAGTGACCCAAAGTTGTACAGAAATCAAAACATACATTTTATATTGAATTTTTCTTTAAAATCTTGCCATTTATGAGATGTGTGGAAAAGTAGGGTACAGTCAGACAAGCCATACATGACGATAAAATGTGGCATAGAAACGAAGCCCTTTGCTTGTCAGGTAACTAAGACAGGAATATACACACATCATCATAATGTTGAATAATAATTCCTTCAAAAATGAAGAAACCAAAAAGCGACTTAAGTGATTAGAATCCATTTAGTCAAAAATGATACATTAAAAAGAGGGCCATGAGCAGAGGCACATTCTTTTCTTTTGTCACATGATTATACATAACATGTGAAAAGAATATAAACTAGTTTGAATACAGTTTCCTCAAGAAAATGGCACATACAATTTGCATTGTTGCCAGTGACATAAATTTACAACGTAAGTATTGTTATGCAAAGCTGAATCTTTTTCTACAAGTTCACAGTGACATGTACCTCAAAAACAACAGACATAGAATGACTGTTGTGTTTACATTGCAAAATGCTTATGCAAATCAACAACAATGTATGTGCACTGTGCACATGTTGTATCAAGATTGGTATGATCTGGCATTGTCAACTGGCGGATTGAAGTTATCTTGAATGTCACTAGTAATGAAGGACATAACCCAAGCCCCAACCATGCTTCAGTAATGTAAATAATGGAACAAAAAGTGTAAATATCGAGGCATGTGCGCCTTCTTTTCTTCTGAAGTTACCCTAAAACCATCTTCAGAGAGAAAGAAAGTGGCCTAATTCACAAATGTTCATTGTATGTGAGTTACAGTACACAGCCTGAGCATGATTAGTAAAATGATTTAATTAATACACTAACAAATGCACATATATTCATTTAATGATCTAAAATTCACATTAAAACTGTCCTACATATTTCAATCATACGATCATCCTCAAGGAACATACATTGTTCCTTATTAAAGTTATAGTTTAAAAACACTCAGTGATTTACATCGTTATGTTGAGTTGGTGCTGTGGCAGCACGTCTGTAAACAAATATATTTATTTAATAGACTGTCAAAGCAATAAAGTAAGAATTAATTATTGCACAAATAATTAGACAATAACTGATTCTTACTGTATTGCTCTGATGGTCTATTAAATAAATATATTTGTTTACAGACATGCTGCCACAGCACCAACTCAATGTAATGATGTAAATCACTGAGTGTCTTTAAATTATAACTTTAGCAAGAAACAATGTATGCTCCCTGAGGATGATCGTATGATCGAAACACGTAGGAGTGTTTTAATGTGAATTTTAGATGACTGAATGAATATATATGCATTTGTTGGTGCATTAATTAAATAAACTACAGAATGCATGGTGCAACAATAAAGACTGTAAAATTATGTTACGGTGACACATTATCAAACAGAAAGAGGAATTCAAAACAGTTCTCATGCTACTGTTCAAATCAGGACTAAGACAGCTGAAGCACAGTACCCAGGTTTGATGACATACACTGCCTCCTTATGGTAGCAACGAACACACACTTTGGCATGAAGTGGTATCGTAGGATCATATTTATATACATATTTACTGTTTTAAGAGGGCCGGTTAGCTCAGTCAGTACAGCAACTGACTACGGGCTGGAAGGCCTGGGATCAAATCCCGATGGGGAAGATATTTTCCGCCCATCCAGACCGGCCCTGGGGCCCACCCAGCCTCCTGTACAATGGGTACCTGGTCTTCCCCGGGGGTAAAGTGCAGCCGAGACGTGCTGCTGACCGCTCACCACCTTCTAGTGCTGCGGTCATGGAAGACGAGAGCTATACCTCTACCCACCCTCTGTGCCACACCGGGCCCGTAACGGGAACACTTTACCTTTATTTACCGTTTTAAATAGCACATACAAACACCACTGAAACTGTGATATCATTTAAATGTCACTACACAGAACTAAGGAATAAAAGATTTTGAAGACAAAGGGTATGGTTATTTAATGTTTATCTAAGAGGGGTGGGCATTTAAATTTTAGCATATGCTTGACGAAATACGTTAACACCGGAACAAAGAAAGACAAAATCAATGATAATTTGCGAAAAATGCTACGCAGATTATGGCACGCTTCGTAAATGTGCGCTAAATTTCCTTGTTGCATAAATATATAAATTTACAAGGTTTTCTTAAGGGGAAGACCAACCAACTTCTGTGTAGGCAAGTTAAATACCTCAGTAACATACAGAAGTGGATTTAGAGTGGTATATTGATTGAGCAGCGTGTGCAAGTTATCAGGGTTGTCAAAAGACAGACCGAACATGTTCATTAGGACATCAACCACAAACATGCAAGATAAATTGCACTGAATGACACTCCCTTCCAAAATGAGTGTTTCAACACAGAGTTCAAGATATTATGACTTGCTCTGCACAGTGTTTGGATGTGATTACTACAATTTTAACATTAACATTTAAAATCACACGTACAATTTCCCAAACGTTGGGCCCTCTACTGCACATGGTGGTACAAATTAACTACCAAAAAGTTGCTCAGTCTACTTCTCCTCTTCTTCGGTGGCGCTACAGCCCTGGGTGGGCCTTGGCCTCCTTTACAATATGCCCCCAGGCCTCTCGATCCCTTGCTCTGTCTCTCCATTCGTTTATTCCCATCTTTCTCAGGTCCGTGGACACGTCATCCAGCCATCTCATTTTTGGTCTTCCTCTTTGTCTTGTTGCATACAACTTTCCGTACAACATCTTTTTTGGAATTGCGATGTCTTGCATTCTTTCTATGTGACCAAGCCATCGTATTCTTTGGCATTTAATGAACCTGACAATGTTCTCCCCCTTAATTATACCTTCTAATTCATCGGTTCGTCAAATTCTCCATAATTCGTTTTCTTTCACTGGTCCATATATTTTCCGCAGTATTTTCCTTTCAAATACTGCTAATGCTCTTTCCTCTTCCATGGTGAGTGTCCACGATTCTGAACCATAGGTAAC
>Ga0123354_10015462_pt1 | contig 11917 bp, 6 predicted proteins | sample TergutLab28metaG_2_FD_97872 | JGI IMG/M metagenome (GOLD analysis project Ga0123354, IMG submission 97872) | Labiotermes labralis P4 segment gut microbial communities from Petit-Saut dam, French Guiana - Lab288 P4 | ecosystem: Host-associated > Arthropoda: Insects > Digestive system > Gut ... | reverse complement strand
ATAATAATAATAATAAGAAGAAGAAGAAGAAGAAGAAGACGTACGTACAGACATACATGCATACGTACATACACACACACACACACACACATATATATATATATATATATATATATATACGCGTACATACATACATATACACACACACATACGTACATACATACATACATACATACACACATACATACACACACACACACACTCACACATACAACAATGCACACATACAAAAATACACACTTACAACAATACACACATACATGAACATTTTGTCTTTATACAACTTTGTTTAGCCTTAGAAGGGCTTCTTACGGGGCGAAAACTGTAGATGTCATTAGGTCTTTAATAAGCAAATACTATGTTTGACGAATATTTACTGGAGCCTTTGTAAACATACGGCAAATCAGACCGTGTTCTTACTTGCACCTGAAACTCCACAACAGCCTTTGACCACGCAGCTCCTTGATGCTGTTGTTTGGAAACTTCATTTATCTCTTGTCAGTAGGACTTTTTGCATTTCCTCATAGAAGTGACATAACTAACGACTGATACTTGGCAGTCAGTAGCTACTGCAGCGCTTCGTCATTATTATTATTATTTATTACTACGTCAGCAACAAACAGGCACGTCATGTCGTGACTCTCTGAGACATATTAACACATGGTTGGTAAGGTAGCTCTCTGTACTTATTTGCGCTATTCTTGCGTAAAGAAAATTGTATTAGCCCACTGCGTTTTGTTATTATCTGGATGACAAATACAGGGTACCTTGAGTGGAATACTTAGCTTCGTAACAAGTAACATGGATTTTAATATTTTCAGCACTATGTAACGTAACACTATTTAAAAAAATGGCATGAAACCCGACGGTAAACTAACAGGGTACGACACATTATTCTGTACACAAAAATCCCATTACACATTTCTTCATGCGCCGCCATTAGAACATTCCTCTATCTCTACTCCCCTCAGGCATTCGTTGCCAGGATCTTTATGTCGGGTCACGTGGAATGTCTTTAGTCGGAATATTCAACAAGCTGCCTCCTATAAACGCGGACTCCGACGACGTTTGAGTATGGCAGATGCTGTCAATTGCTCACATTAAGCGTGCACACAGAGTTTTCACTGGAAGGTGAAGGAGCAGACTGTGAGGCTATATATAATTTATGTTTGGTTTCAAAACTGTGTGTGTAGGAATCATGCCACGAAAATAACTGTTCCATAACACTGCCTGCAACTGCATTTGTATACGCAACTAATATTCCATGTCATAATAACCTAATTTAAATCACACGGTCCAATCTTCTTGTTTTTTTAGTTTACCCATGACTTTCAAAGTTGTTATTTTGTTTATCAACATTCTGGTTTCAGTGTTTATGTTCGCTGAAGTGTAAATCACGTAAATCACGTAAAACCAATGATCCCATCGTGTCTAAGATACCTGTATTTTTTACATTTCGATTCTGGGGGGAGCGGGATTCGCCCTGGCAGCCCCCACCCCCCATTAGGTGCTCACCTGGCTCAGATTCATAACACCGCTGATAGGTGGATAAAATATGAGTATGGAGCATTCATGGAATGATTCTGGGTGGACAATTCTGAAGTATTCGGAGGAAGAGCCTGAGCACCAGAAATCGCACAAGGACTGACCTGCGATCGAACACAGGTGTCCGCGGTGACAGGTCAGCAACTAACCTCCTAAAGCATAGCACGGCTTTCTTTGTTATTTACTCTTTACGGAGTAAGAAGAGACAAGGAACATGTACATACCCCATCTGTCCTTACGTCCGTGTATTACCGAGTAACTAACTAACTAGCCAGCTAACCAACCAACCAACCAAATCCTAAGAAGCTAACAGTTTCTCAACTAGTCCAGAAATTCCTCGCTTTTCATGGAACCCGGCCGTTTATTTCCATCTTCACAGGCGCCAGCCACCTGTTCCTATCCACAGCCAGAGTCACCCAGTCCATGTCCTCCTGATCCCACTTCTTCATGATCCATTATAATATTATACTCCCATCTGCAACCAGATCCTCCGAGTGATTATTTCCTTCAGGTCTCTCCATCCAAACCCTGTATGCAGCTTTCCTCTTCCCCATAAATGCCGAATGTCCCGCCCATTTCATTCTTCTTGATTTGATCCTCCGAATAATATTTGTTGAGGAGTACAGAACATGAAGCTGCTCTTTATGTAGTCTCTTCCGCTCCCCTGCCACCTCGTTCCTCAAAGGCCCACGTGTGTACCTAATATCAGCGACTAATCATTTCGTCTGATTTACTTTGAATTTGGTATGGAACGTTGTTAGACGGGCGCGAGTTTCGAGAAATTATGTAGGCATCATGGCGGCGGCACCTTACTGAACAGCGGAAGTGATTTTACATCCGAATTATTCATGTTTGTCGACAAATTATAGGATAACCCGTACAGAAGGGCTCCACACAATCCCGCTGAGTAGTAGTTTGTTTGTTTGTTTTCTAATAACAGATCCTGCAAACTTCTTGTTTCAAGGGCGTCAATCAGATCTTGTCAGCAATTTCTGTGCTTTTGAATTTTTTGTACAAAATTTCGCACAGGAGGTTTTCACTAAAAATTTCTTTACGTTTTGTGACAGTCCGCACAGTAAAAGTCGTAACTTACTCGAGGGCGTTAATAAATTTCCGTTCCGATTTTCCGTACTTATTTTGCTATTTGAGTAAAATTCGGTAAAAAAAAGATCTGATTATGGTGTTTCCAGTTTCTTGAAAGACAGAGCACAGGAAGTCTTGCATTTCTTATGGGGGTATATAAAATTACATTTACGGGTATAACGTTAAACCGTGTGGTATTCTGAAAGCAATTAATTCCGTACAATAGCTCACGGAGTGCAACATTGGCAATGATGTTAGTGTCTAGATCGGCATAGGCCGTGCTGGGCAGACTGGTTTAGCGACAATCGTGATAGCTTTCACATACATTCCGTACATGTCTGGTCAATATCTTGACCACCTTACCGAATATTCCCATCGATTTTCTATACTGTGGAAATGGAAAGACTTTGCACTGATGATGGGAATTATGGTACTTTAAGCTTACCATCCGCCTACTGATCTCAGTCCCTTCAACGACCTCAGACCAAAGATAGCCAGACCAGAGCTCTCGCCTGTATAACTAAATGGCTGAGAGGAGGGGAACGTAGTGATGTGTGATGGGGGCGGGGGACAGAATAATAGATTAAGAGGGATGTAGAAGGGGTCGATACATGGGAGATCTTTCTGTGGCTTTTGTTGGCTCCACATCGCGTTGACAGACGCCGATACATTGTCATCTAATAAGCCACGAAGGCTTAATGCAAAATCTTCGTTTTGAGTGCCTGAGACCAAGTACAGCCAAATCCTGGGGTAACTACAAATAATGTAAGGAAGGAAACCAGTGAAGCCCAGTTTGTAGGATGCTGAAACTTGGACAGTTATGGAAATAGATCAGAAATATCTTTCAAGTTTCAAATGTGGTTTCGAGAAGGATGGAGGAATATATTTGGACCAATCTTGTTAAGAATGAAGTATTACATAGGGTCACGAAATGAAGGAACATCCTGTATACAATAAAACGAAGGAAGGCTAACTTATTGGTCACATATTGTGTAAGAGCTGCCTTCTAATACACATTATTGAGGGAAAGAACAAGGAAAGGGTCGACGAGGAAGAAGAAGCAAGCAGCTACTGGATGACCTTGAGGAAAACAAGATACTGGAACTTGAAAAAGGAAGCACTAGATCGCACAGTACTCTTTGTGGAGGAGGCTACAGACACATCGCTAGACAAACTATGAAACGAATGAGTGCATGAATTAATGAAAGCGAATAAGGAACTGATGTGGAACGGTGGAGTCTTGATAAACGTGCTGGAGGGTGGAATGGGGAAAACTGTCTTCACAGGAGGCAAACGGGACAAGAGTCTTAGCCATCCGCTGCAACGAGGCGCTGCGATCGTAAACACAGCTGTTGAATATGGATCAGACCGTCTGGGATTAAGATGGTGCGATGGTGACCTAGCTAGCCAGCCCCTGCGGCAGGAAGACTCGCATTCAGCAGGTGTAATTACAATTCTGGGGCCGGCATCAGCTGACCTTTCACCTCAAAGGAACTTGTTTAAGGCTAAGCACACGCACAGACGACTGGAGTTGTAAATGACCAGTACAAGACTCATATGTGCACCAGGCTTCATTATTGACTGCATCGGGCGGCTAACACAGGGGTATCAAAAGCTCTATTCTTGTTCCCCGATTCACCAAAGGGTGTAAAACCATTTCGTGTAACTCCATAAATATGCAAATCGCGAAAGTCAAGGAATTCTTGGATGACTCAAGCCAAAAACTTCGACTTTATCATCAAAAAACCTTTTTCTCATGTAGCATGTAATCACCAGTGTTTTTAAGCGCGTACGTCCTTGCTACGTTCGAGGTTACCGCAGTGGTAATAATGAAGTTCCTTCTTGTGGTGCACGACGCCGTGCAGACTGGTACCTTAACCAACGCAAGGACAGGGGCAACCCCCGAATGGCAGGCACATATATAAGAAATCTGTAGGCGTCATATCGCAGAAAACTGGCGTCTACGTGCACAGGCTTATTAAGTTAGACAAACAAATGCGTAAGAGCAATGTGTTATCAATCGGTGTCACATTCTTCGATATGGCTAGTATTGCACCGCCACACCGCAGACGTGGAACAAATTATATCCTTACTTTATATAAATAAAGAAAAAAATTTCAAGCCTTTTTTTATAATTATTACTTCGATTTATATAGAATTGTTATCTGTGTTTGTTATTCAGTACACAGTCCTATACAAATTCACAGTGTAAATTTTAGGCGACAAGTTTCTGTCTGATATAAGTCATCATCAGGTTTTTTTAAGAAGCTCAAATGAAGGTTTTTCTGTAAAATGCTTGACCATAGCTTATATCACGCCGAAACATGTCGCCTAAAATTTATACCATAAGAATGTGTAGGACTGTACACTGAATAATATATGCAGGTTTAATAACACTACGGGGATGAATCATCTTAAATACATTAAAATATAATTTTTATACAGCATCCTCTAGAAGTCTAGGCTTGCTAAATATTTCCTGCCATATCTCGGCGTCTGAAGCTTTTGTGTGTGAGTGCGTGTGTGCGTATGTGTGTGTGTGTGTGTGAGTGTGTGTGTGTATGTGTGTGTATGTGTATGTGTGTGCGTGTGCGTGTGTGTGTGTGTGTGTGTGAGTGAGACAGAGTGAGGAAGACAGACAGTCAGAGAAACAAGGCATGTCTTTTACTCATCAGGGTCAATCTAACCTCCTTTGTTCTCAAACAGTGGGCCGGGAAAGTTCAGTCGTTTTAGAGACTCGCTACGGGCTGTACGGTCCGAGGATTGAGTCCCGGTGGGGACGAGATTTTCCGCACCTGTCCAGACCGGCCCTGGAGTCCACCCAGCCTCCCATACAATGGGTACCGGGTCTTTCCCAGGGGTAAAACGGTCGGGGCGTGACGTTTACCACCCACCCATATAGCGTCGAGGTTAAAGAAAGAGTACAGTTTTACCTCTACTCCCCTCTGGGCCTTCGTGGCCTGTTCTAGGGTGAGCTTTACTTTATCTTACCTTCTTTCTCAAACAAGGCCTGTAGCCGATAGCACAGCTACACATCTAGTTACTTGTTTAAGAAGCGAGTGAAGGAAAGAAGACTTCAGCTGGAGAAGTCATGCGGGACGTTAGCAGCATTACTCACGTTAATGATGCAGAGTTGTGAATTGTATTAGTTTCAGACCTGTTTTCGTATTGAAGGAGCAGGTCTTCTCTGTTGTTGTGCTGTCTGAGAGGGCACCCTGACAATCTTCCGGTTATGAGTGCATGAATTCACTCCTAACCCTGGTGAAGAAGGTGGCATATTTCTTCGAAACGTCGGCAATATATTACTCCAACTTGCGTTGCAACAACTCGGAACATTTGGGTCCTCATCAGTCACTCGATACAAACCTTATAGCACTGTTTTCGTGTTGTTAAGAATATATTTCTAATCACTCTCTCTTCCTCATTTATTGTTTTATTTATTTTATTCTCTAATAACCCTTTCTGTGCAGAAGAACTGCGTTCAAGTTTGATAAAAGTGTTACTCAAGGCTTATTAGCGATGCCATTCTCAAAACTTATACCAGCAAGACTTCAGACAAAACAGGACGGACGACCCAACCTCCCTTCAGTTGATGTGAAGAGTACAGACATGAAAATAAGAGAGAAGAATATTATTTGAAATATGTCACTTAAGAATTTTGTATCTCTTTTGCGGATAGTAAATGAGCTGTGTGGGATTACATTTACATTTTCGCGCATTATTAATACTATCGGTGGGCCCGGTAGCTCAGTCGGTATATTGAAAGACTAGGGGTTGGACGGTCCGGGATCGAATCCCGGTGGGGACAAGATTTTCCGCCCGTCCAGACTGGCGCTGGGGCCCACCCAGCCTCCGGTACGGGGTACCAGGTCTTTCCCAGAATAAAGTACGGCCGGAGCGTGCTGCTGACCACTCACCCCCTTCTAGTGTCGCGGTCATGGAAGATTAGAGCTATACCTCTACCCACCCTCTGGGCCACACCGGGCCTGTAACGGGATCACTTTACCTTTACCTTTATAAATACTATCGACTTAATCACAATTTCCCTTATCTGACTGTTGGGAAAACTTCACCTATGTCTCATACTGTCAGTGACATTAGGCTCAGTCAAAGGAAGGAAATTCATCCCATGCCTTCTGACCAAATGGCGTGTCCTAGGAATTTGCGTTCTGTATGAAACCGCTTTTATCTACTTTTAATTATTTTTTGTTAAACCTGTATTCTCTATATATTTTTAGAAGCTTCTGGTGATTAATCCTTCCACTCAGATGGCTAAGGACTTTACAGATACGTTGTTCAGCTTCCAGATATATTTGATCTCCAGGGCCAAATTTTCATATTTCGTAATTTTCTCTCCCTTCGTTTTGGAAAGCTTAGGGGTCAAGGGAACCTCTATGTCTATCATAAATACTGCTTTTTTTCTGTCTGTCGATGAACACCGTATCAAGTATGTTGAAGTCCACCGTTTTATCAGTAATGATAGGCCTGTCCCAATATAAAATCATATTATTATCATCATCATCATCATCATTATACATTTGCTGCTAATGATATCTAGGACAATGCTAGATCACGGGTAGAATTTCTTGGAAGGGGCGGGAGGTGTAGAAAAAAGTCTTTCCTTACCCCTCTGCATGCCCTGGCCACCAGATCAGGAGAAGCCACTGCTTTCAGTAACAGAATTCTACAAGTAATTTGTATCTGTATCCTACCACCCTGCCATCTCTTCAAAAAAATCATCACACGCGTCCAGACCTGTCCTGGGGCCCATTCAACCTTCTCATTCAATGGGTACCGACCCTTCATTCCAGGGAGTAAATTGACCTGTGGGCGGTGTTGCTACTAATCTTCATATAGCGCCGAGGTTAAGGAAAGCAGAGCTGTATTTCGTACTTAATTTACATCTTCATGGAGTGGATGAGGACAGCTTTACATTTGCCATTATTTCACACCATCACCGAAACTATTCTTGTGCATCTTACAACCCATGCAAAGTTTAAATCTTCCTATGTTCTCAAGCAAAACCACAAGGTTTCGTAAAACTGTTCATTTCCTTCTGCATGCCATCAATGCTTCCTACTCTGACCTCTAGATACAGTTGCTGTAGTGTGTTTAGCTTCACTGGTAGGCCAAAGAATAGAGGAATATATCTGAAGGAGAACAAGCATCATTATATTGCTTGCAGCAGTCACCCTCTGAACCCTGTCATGTGCCACAAAAATCCGGATCACAAATGAACAAAAAATAAATTTCCCGTCTATCTTTTTAGCAGTGGTACGCGGTGGCGCAGTTGGTTGAGGCACTGCGCTACATGCCGGAAGGTCGCGGGTTCGATTCCCAATGTGATCACTGAATTCCGGACGCTGTATGGCCCTGGGATCCATTCGGCCTGTAAAAGAAATGAGTACCAGGGATATCTTCCGGGGCCGATACGTATGATTGACAATCTTACCATTTTCATGTGCCGAATGTCTAGAAATTCTGGGAGCCTAAGGGCCTGTCCAGGCTTGCACAGGGAAGCTTACTTATTCTTTCAGCAAGATTGTTCCAAGATAGTGGTCTTTAACTTAAGACGACCTTCAGAAAAGCTAGGGTTGTCAAGTACAAAACAGAAATGAGACGCCAGTTTTTTTTTAACGGATAATTCTAGACTCTCCTGTAAACAAAACATCGCGCACGTTTAAAAAATGCAACAGCAGCAATTCAGTTACGTAATAATTCATCTTTGACCGTACAAGTGAATTTTGTATCGTGAGAACGCGCAGTTTACGCACAGCACATCTAAATTGGACCACAAAGCTCACATCTGCCACATCATCCAACTTCCTCACCAGGTCTCGTGTCACTTTACATGTTTCCGAAACTTAATGCCTTAAAAGTGTGTCACTTCAAATCAACTGACGGTCATAACTCCGTAACAACATTAAGGGAATTCCCAGACATGGTACCAGCAAAGCTGCCACGTCTGGCAGAGTGATGGGAGTATATTACCTTAAACGGAAGGGCTTTAAAGGTGAACTTACTTGCAGGTGATAAGTGTCTATTTTTTACAGGTGTGGTCCGGTAACAATGTGAAACCTTGTTGAATACAACGAAATATGTAGCATGTTTGTTTTACAAGGAGGTGACATTTATGATAGTTCATATGAAAACTAATTGTGCTTAGACTGAAGCTGAATTACATGAAGACTATCAGAGATTCAGTTTATCAAAATGGTACAGTAACTGGGCCAAAGCTAGATAACCGGGATCGATTTCCGTCACTGTATTTTTCCCTCTTTTCTACAGCGCATATACCGGCTCTAAGGTCAAGCCATCTAAAGGAAAACTCTTTTTTTTTTTGGAGTGAAGCGGCAGAAGAGTGAAGCTGGTCATTCGTTACAATCTAATGCCGAGGAGTAGCACGCAAGGCACTCTACCGGCAATCCGGCCTATTACACTTGAAGTTGCTTTTAACTAGGCACAATAACAATTTTAGGTGCATTTTTTAAATGTCGTATATGATGTGATATGATATATGATATGATATATGATATGTGATGTGTGATAATGATATATGATATACGATATATTATATATATGTGATATGTGATATGATGTAATGTGATGTGATGTGAGGTGATATGATATGATATATATTTGTTAACTGCAGTTGGGTAACCAGCCGATGGCAGTACTACAGTACACATTTACGCACAAACAATACACAGAACGACATAAAACAAACAATATACAGAACAACACAACAATTTGGAAGAGTGCGGGCCGTGCCCCATCTTTGCGAGGTTTACCCTGGCATTTGTCTTACAACTGAGGAAAAGGCACGGAAGAACCTCAGTCAGGGTAGCCGAAGAGTGCCAGCTGGCACGATGAAGATACATAAACAAACAACAAGAATACATAGACATAACAACGAAGATACATAAATTGCAGTATTAAACAGGAATACAGCCATACATACGTCATACACATGTACCAGCATATATCCTTGTGTGAGTGAATGAGTCACTCCCAGTTTGTCACAGTTACCGGGTTTCCATTATTACGGTAGAGGCTGAAAAAGAAGGCCGTTTTTCATTTGAATTCCGCTCTGAGGCCGAAGAAATTTTTTCGTAATCAACAGAGGGTGTTAGTTAAGTGCTGAGCCTAAACAAACAGTTGACCATCGATGACATAATGCAACACAGCACAACCAGATAGCAATACTCCGATGCATGAAATAAACCCATTATTTTGCTCCAAGAACAAAGAAACGACCATTATAAAAGTCGTGGAGTAGAGCGTGGATATTATGGTATCCCATCATATGACGGACGTCTGGACATTAAGACTTATAGCGTTAATCTGAAAACAGCTCACTATCTGTTTCAAACACTTTTTAGAAATGGTCCTGCATGTAATTTAAACACACACACGACAAAAAGCCATTGGAATGTTGCGTCAGCATTAGTATATTCAAACATACAAGAAGACTCTTTTTCCTGTTGCCTGTTTCCAACAGCAGATCTAATAGAAAACACAAAAAAATATTTTAACATTCACGCAAAACTATAAACAACGTGCAATGTAGACATTTTCTTAATGGTGTGTAAATGCTGTTGTGGGGAGTTTCGATGTAATTGGAACCCTCAGACTGTGTGTTGTTAATTACATGACTGCATTTCACTGCGTTATGTTAATGTCCTTCTTTGTTAAAAGTTTCAATTACTATATATTTTCTGTAATGTTGACAAGAAACGACTCTGTTCCGGCTACAGAAGCAGTATGCACTGATACTGCTTGCCAAGTAAAAGGTGATAAAATTTGTTACGTGGAAAAGCGAAGGTCAGTCTAATACAAAGAAAACAATCAATACTGATGGCTGGCCAGTCGTGGACAAAGGTAATTGTAAAACTGAAGAGTAACTAAAACAGAGCGCAAGAAATACTTCCAACCCAAGCTCAACAGACTGTCAAAGAGGCGATTCCAAGTAAATCCACAACCAACTCAAAGCAGCAGTGTAATGTATAACCTCACAGTCGCTTAACTGACCCATAACACCATTTATTTACGCAACCCAAACTCCCACTACCGTTTCCAGAATAACCACACCCCAGTTCTGTCCTGAGAATGAAGCAGTCTTTCCATGTACCACATTCTTTACGTAAGATGATACCCTTTAATAATACCCTTTGTCTTCCGGTTTAACAATAAACCCTGTTAACTTCTGATTCCTTGCGTGCTTGTTGGGTTTCTGCCAAGTTATTCCTTTTAAGAAACGAACGATTATTTAGTGAGCAGTACAAATCATGAAGCTCCCATTTTCGCAGCTTTCTCTAACCTTCCGTTATTTCCTACTTCTACTGTACAAAAGTTCTTCCCTGCACCCGACAAAATTTCTTCTTCGTATGTGGCAGGTCTCAGGTTCATATCTCGTCCCGAATACCAGCTATTCTGCTTGAGGACTTTTGTACATCCTTCAATCAAATTTTGGTATGAGCGCTTCTTCCTTTAAAATTAAATGTTTTATGACTCATCCTATAAATCATTAAACCATTATGATCCGAATTACTAACGTACTCCATATTGCTGTGTCCCTCTTGAACAGCTGCTAGTTCTTCGACTAGCCAAGAAATTTCCCAATTTTATGGAAAAGGAAGTGCTAACAAGAGGACGCGACTTTTACCTAACCTGAACCAGATCAATCCCAACCACGCTATACATTTTTTAAACTTCAGTTAAATTTTATACACCCATCTACACCTAGATCTTCCAAATTGCCTTTTTCCCTTTGGTTTCCCCACGAAAACAATGTATGCATCTCTTGTCACTCCATACGTGCCCCCTGACTACTGACAGCGACGTTAAACACCGCCATGCACAAATTATTTCTCTAAACCCTTTTAACACCCTCAGATGAACAAGTGATATTCTTCGTCTCGGATTCTGCATCGTAAAGTGGCTAAATGTCCGGACGTTTGGAAGGATATATTGCCTCTATCTTCAATTTCAGTTACGCTACGCTTGTAGACAGTGCACTCTTTCGAAACGTCAGAATATTTAACTGTTACACACTGTATAAACATGGGACCGCGGTAGCACAGTGGTTAAGGTGCTGTGCTACAAATCGGAAGGTCGCTGGTTCGATCCCAGCTCGTGTCAGTGGATTTTTCATTGACAAAGTACCTCCGATCGCACTATGGCCCTGGGGTCGACTCAGCCTCTAACAGAAATGAGTACCAGGAGTATTTCCTGGGGGTAAAGGCAGCCGGTGCGTAAGGCTGACAACCTACCACCATCCTGTGCCGTT
>Ga0123354_10015461_pt1 | contig 11917 bp, 6 predicted proteins | sample TergutLab28metaG_2_FD_97872 | JGI IMG/M metagenome (GOLD analysis project Ga0123354, IMG submission 97872) | Labiotermes labralis P4 segment gut microbial communities from Petit-Saut dam, French Guiana - Lab288 P4 | ecosystem: Host-associated > Arthropoda: Insects > Digestive system > Gut ... | reverse complement strand
CCCCCCAACTAGCCATTGCGACAAGCATGGCGGCGACACCTTAACTATACGCTTAGGCGCTAGAGCTAATTAAAGTTGTTATCGTCATCAGGACCTTTGTACCGTTGCCCCGTTGAGGCATGTTCCTGCCAATCCCTGATAGCGTTGGGCTCGTTATCTCCGTGACACAGCAAATGTCCGTCGTATCCACATTAGTAATGGAATGCCTGCAAGATACGGAAACCACTGTCTTTCCATTTATTCTAAGTGATTTTGTTTCTTAATTTTGGTGGTATCTTGGACTGGGGATTTGCCTGTTTAATCCTGTTCCTTTTTCACGTGTCAGCGCCCCCTTTTTTGAGTCACATCTTATTTTTTACGAGGGTACATAGACTGTGTCACGACAGTTAAGCATTAAATCGGGTGCAGACGGAGCGGCTGGAAGGTGGCGACCGAACGGATCTTTTTGCTAACCTGTATGGCGGTTGCTCACACTCCATGGTATCTTGACCGTGCATCGTGATATATCCGTATGATATAAACCAACAAGATACACCATGCGCCATGTTGACTGACTACCACCAGCAGCCAGTCAACACAACGCATGACTATACTAATTGCTGTTTATGCAGAGCTGATCCTCCTGATGATGAGCAGCAAGCCTGCTCGAAACATGTAGAGGCTTACTATTGAAATTAATTAATAGAAAATAGTGCATCTTGTTGGTCCATATCACACGGACTCCAAGGAATGTCTAGAAGTACAGGACTTCTAAGTAAGGAAGTACTGGTACAAAAAGTGCAGAGTGGAACTTTCACTAGTGTGTCCTTGTAATTTCCAGTTAGGTCTCTGATGCTTTTCAAAAGGTGGATCCCAATATGTTGCCCACACCTCTCATTCTTTGGTGGAAGATATTTGTAAAAAGGAGGGGGGGGGGGCGTTCTCCTTTGACACGGTTCTTTCACTCCTCTCCTCTTCTTATTCCATGTCCTTAAATAATATTTAAATAAAAAAGGCAAAACAAAGTTAAAACGAAGCCCTTCTGTGTTCACGCTGTTGCAGTTGGTAGTAAAGGAAAAAGGTTGGAGACTTGTTTATGTGAAAGAGAAACAGATGCGCCACCTCCTACATCGACAAGCTAACTTTTTTGCTGTACTGTTTGTGTCTTCTTGGTTTCTTTACGTTCCTTCCTACGTTGCTATAACGACACCTGTTCCCAGGATAAACTTTACTCTTCTCTTCAGTCTGTTTTTCTCTGGTTCTTCCTTTTTCTTAATTCCCTTGTGTAAGTTTTCTAATCTTTATTTGCCTCAGAAGGCAGTTTTTATTTTCTGAGAAATTTAGAATGGGTTAAAGTAAAGTTGTCCTTGGGCCCATGCTTCGCTGTGTGAAGGCGCATGTGGCCCATCAATGTAAAGTTCCATGCACCCTAGACTTTGCAATAGATGGAGGTGAGAGTTCAGGTTCCCGTTTTTAGCAGCTTTACTCCTGGGGAGACAAGCCTTTGTTCCCAGTGGCTAGCAGGCTGGCTGGACACGCACCTAAACCACTGACTTCGTTAGACCTGCAGGCTCGCGGGTTTTATATTTTGTATCGTGCATCTTGGAGGGCTTGTGAGAGGCTAGATGGGTGAGTTGGCAGTGCGAGGGAGCTATCGTCCATGTTGCCCGACATGAGAGATCTGATGCGGCAGGTGACAACTTGTGGGCCTAGCTGAGTACAGGATTCCGCTGTTGACGCCATGCAGTTTGTATGGGGGGATGGACGTATAGCTTTACCTGTATTAAAGAAGTACTGCTTTACGATTGGCATACTGTGCATGCCTTTGGAAACAGTGTACAGCACTTCGTTGTGTTGTGATAGATAGTAGTCCGGTCGATTTTCGAACCACCGCGGCCCCGTAAAGGTAAAGTGGCCCGTTTGGGGGGTGTGAAGACATATGGGAAGGCGGAAGGGTAGGTCTGTGTTATATTAAACTGTCCACTGGGTGGATGTGAGTGGTCGAACTGACGTTGCGGTAACTTTACCTTCAAGTAAAGAACGCCTATTACCTATTGAATAAGAGGCTGGATAGGCTACAGAGCTCGTCTGGATGATTGGGAGAAGAGAGGAATGTCTTGCTTATGCCGGAAATGGAACAGTATTATGGATACTTGTGTATCTGTTCAAGACACCATGTTAATATTGAATTACATTCTGTACACTTGTGAAATGTTTTTTTGATAAATTTGATTCTAAAATATGCTTATGTTACACTTAATATTTTTTTATAAATTTGTGCAATATTTTTTGATAAATTTGATTGTAAAACATGCTTATGTACATTTAATAATCTGATAAAAGTGAGAGTTTGGACATTTTAATGTTCATTGCCTGCTAACATAGAATTCTTGTCATTTGTTATATAAATTCGGTTCCTACTTCGAGATTCGGGGCCGTCATAGCGGTTTTCACGAAGATTCAAGTCTTCTGCGATGTTTCACGGTGTCGGAATACCAGTAAGCCCTGTTGTAGTCTACGCCTGTTCGATTTAACAAACATATTCGCGGTGTCATAATTCGCAAACCCCGTATGATGAGAATCCGAAAGTTTTAGCGCTGCGCAGGCCTATCTTAACCCCAAGTTTCTGCACTGTAAGAAATGGACGCTGTTGCTGTTCAGCGCCGTGGCGCCGCGTGGTGCAATAAACGGTTGCTAAGAAACGAAACGGCGGTGGACACGTAGCAAGAGCTTGCGCACGCGAACCAAGCTTGTCGGGCCGACATTTATAAATTCCAGCTGCGTGATTATAATTAGCCTTGGGGATTTACCGTCCTTCATACTTACGGGCGTGCCGATTTTGTATTTGCTGTTTGATTTATAAAGGGGGGGGGGAGTAAAACGCATGAAGATTTGGCGTCAACTTGGCCTACACGATTATCGTCTCCGTGACGGCCATGTTTAAATTTGAATTCTGGCTGAAACCATCATGCGTTCACTCATTTGTGAATTCTTTAACTTTCGGATCCTTGGACCGACTTTCAAGAAACTTTGGACATCTTGCCACTAGTTGCCACCTAAATACTTCATCATTATGACGCTGAAGCACTGAGCTAGCCTAGTCTTGCTCGTCAGTACAGACACGTTCGCAGCACAGTGTTTTGAAACTCTCATATTTGCTAGCGGTCTGCCATCATCTGCCAGAGGTAGGCTACATTTTAGGGTTCCAAAATTTTTTATGGTATCATCACCATCATCATAATTATGCGTCACAAATTAGACCTTGATAGACCTGTTTCGGCCTCGTCTAATAGTCTTTTCAAAGGTCTTCCAAGGCGTCTTCGTTCATTTGCTATGGCAATAGCGCTTCGAAAAACACGCAGGTTGTTGTTGTTGTTGTTGTCGTCGTCGTCGTCGTCGTCGTCGGAGGCGGCGGTGGCTGCAGCAGCGGCACCGCTAAGTCTGTATTTACGTTTCTATTTGATGACGACAGCATGTGCACCATCGGTGCTTGGCATGTAGAATTTCACGTGGCGACGGAGCGAAACAAGTTACAACTTGCTAACTTCTCTTTTAGGGGCCTTTACAAAACACTGCGTCCGTCCGTCTGTCTGCCGACCGTTTCTACATGATACTCAGCTCCGACGGGACGGGCTTTCGTGAACTTTTATGTTGGGGATTTTTACAAAAATCTTTTGAACAGAATCGCGTTTGGTGAGGATCCAACAACAATAGCATTTACTATACGCGAAGACCTACGCACCTGTATGTTAATGTTTCGCCATTTACAAGATAAGTGCAAGACATGCAACACAGCCAGAGAGGCCAAAGAAACAGTTAAGGATGTGTGCAGAATATTGCGGGCACGTAGATGCGATGTACATGCAAATAATGAAGGGAAAAGTCCGAACGCGCCTCTCATTTGTTGTGTTTTTGTAATTTTATCAGTTACCATATGTGGACCGGGTAGCTCAGTTGGTATAGCGACTGACTACGGGCTGGACGGTCCGGGATCGAATCCCGGTGGGGACGAGATTTTCCGCCCGCCCCGACTGGCCCTGGGGCCCACCCAGCCTTCTGTAAATGGGTACCGGGTCTTTCCCGGGGGTAAAGTGCGGCCGGGGCGTGCTGTTGAACACTCACCCCCTTCTAGTGCCGCGGTCATGGAAGAGTAAAGCTATACCTCTACCCACCCTCTGGGCCACACCGGGCCTGTAACGGGAACACTTTACCTTTACCTTTTAACAGTTACCATATGACTACGCGAACATTTAAGATGGTGTGTGAGAAATGTAACTTAGAACGTGCAGGTTTATTCTCGTACACGTTACGCGCCAAAACTGATAACCAAAGTGTATAATTATAAGACGTCAAGCAATAAAGTTCCAGTATTGAGGCTGTCGCACAAATATGGCACGGCACATAAACCAGTTGTGACCGGCAGCGATAAGCGCAAAGAAAATCCTAGCTCTGTGACTACACGTGTGACAGACCCACGCGGAAGTTGTTTTTTTTTTGTCACGACGCAGCGCACGAAGATCAGGTTTCGTGTCGGAGTCAGCAAGAAAAGCTAGAGAGCCTCACGAAACGCCTGAAGCTCTTTATGAAAATGAAACTCGATCTCGTTAGTGTTTCTTTGATTGGTTTAAAGATTGTGAAGATCCTCACGATGATGCAAGGAATGGACAGTTGTCGACTGCTGTCAGAAGGTAAAGCAATCCCGTTACAGGCCTGGACAGGCCCTGAGGGTTCCAGGAGACTGAGGCTCCCAGATTTTAAGACAGTCAGCACATGAAGGTGGCAAGGTTGTCAGCCCTACTCACCGGCCGCCTTAACCCCCAGGAAATTTTCGTTGTACTCACCTCTCTTAGAGGCTGCGTCGACCCCAGTGCCATAGCGCTCCCGTAAGGATTAAGTCAATGAAACCGTCGGGAATCGAACCCGCGACCTTCCGACTTGTAGCGCAGTGTCTCACCCAACTGCGCCACCGCTGTAAATGTGGGGGAAAAAATTGCAAATTTCGTGAACTGGTGGCCATAGACCATCGAATAGCCCAGAAATTGATGGATATCAATTGCACTGTTCTCGCGCTGCGTTTAGTTAAATGTTTGTTGAAGATCTGGGTTAGAGGAAGATATGCATGAAGTCTGTTTCACACACGCTCATGGATGAGCCACACGAAGCACAGTGTCACAGCTGGTGAAGACTTCATCCTGCCCTGTCAAACCATTTGACACTTTTGTGCTGCGATCCTGCAAGAAACCGTTAGAGCAATGCGTAAAGAACAGAATCATCAATTAGGCGCAGAAGGTTTCGCCTGTAAAAGTCGTGGATCCAAACTGTGTGGATTACATGTTTAGATAAGCAGGGTATGATCCAAAAACACCGTACGTGAAGGAAAAACAGTCAGCAGCGAATTCTGCGTGCAAGTGCTGGAAAAGCTATAGAAGTTTATTTCACGATGGGGGTCACAGTTTCGAGATAAAGGCCCCTGCATATTCTGACATAACAGTGTAGCGTTTCCTGGCGAATGGGGGAGTGGAGGTGATCATTCGCCCACCCGAGTCAATTCTGTATTCCCTATAGGGAGAGTCTTCTTCATAAGAATAAGATTTCAGGCTGTCTAGGATATGATAAAGAACGTAAGACCCGAAATGCGGTTCCGTTGGACGGCTTCGATTATGTGAAAATTGTGATCTAGTGAAGGAAAATAGAACCCGATTTATTGTTTGGCCTTGTATGTTTATTTTCACTAGCATCATCACAAAAACCTTGAAGCATTTGGTATTTTTTTCTTAGAACGTTCTGTTAAAATTCCGTAGCTTCACTGCAATCAAAAAATATTATGGCCGAACTCTTTACAACGTCGCGATTTAACGATTTGTTTAATATCGCCAACTCTTTTTGAGGTGATGGTCGTTGAATTGTGACACTGTACTTTCTGTAATCCATAAATGACTAGAAAATACCGCGTAAAGCGCCCCAAATTAATGTGCATTATCCACTCCCCACCTTGTTTTTTGCGTGATTGATATCATTTGAGGACCAGACCGACATACCAAGTCACGTCGCGGTGCGAATCCTTCGGTTTGTGCATTATCCTTGTACTACTAACAGGATAAAATTGTTTGGGCTGAGGCTGCGTCTTATCTAAGGAAATGAGTGCAAAGTCGCCGCTGACTGAGTCACGTCCGTAATGAGCGTGCCTGGAACATTGACGTCTTATTTGTAAGATATCGCCAGGTTTCGACCGCATGATACCCTACCGCAGACCAGTTCTGTCCGACGAGATAAAGGGTAGGCAGTTCGTGACAGAAGTCCTTCACCTTTCGCGAAGACATTTACACGTGACGTTTAGTTGATCCTGTTTTACTATGAAGAGGGTCATCCAGAAAATAAGTTTATAGGCGTTTTGGGCGCTTATTTTATCCATAAAAGAACAGTTCATGTTTAATTTTGCTGTTATTGCACTAATTTTCACCTAGTCCCCCTCACAATTCAATCCTAGGTAATACAGTACTTTTTTTTTCCTTTCCTTTTCTTTGGTGCAACAGCCCCCAGTGGACCATGGCCTCCTCATTCACGAGGTTTGTAGACCACACACAACGACTTATCACAGTCGGTAGGACTTCTCTGGACGAGTGATCAGCTCGTCGCAGAGACTTCTACCTGACAACACTCACAACAGTCAGACATCCATGCCCCCGGTGGTATTCGAACCCACAATCTCAGCAGGCGAGCGGCCGCAGACCCATGCCTTAGACCGCGCGGCCATTGGGACCGACTAATACAGTTCTTGAATCGCCATATTCATTCAAATTTGCATGAAAGTAACATCAGCAGATATTTCCGAGTAGCCTACTTCTTGTTCAAAACAGTTGTCTCGGGAACGACAGACATTTCGATCCACCTTCGTAGAACTTCAGCTCATTTCTTCCCATGTCGGTAAAATGGTTTCACTTCTCTGTCGAACTTTGCCTGCCCAAAGGACAGAATGCATACTGATATCCCTAACTCCCTGTCCTGCCCTTGACTACACGTTTCCAGTAGTGACTGACCTCTGCTGACATTTTTTTAAAAGGAGAAATTAATAATTCGGGCGAATAAAATGAAGACGAAACACAAATAGGATTCGAGATTTTGGGCTGTGACAATGGTGTTGACGAAGATTCAAGTATTCTGGGATGCCGCGCCTTGCTGACTGGTAAACAATTTGCCGACGTTTCGTACGTCCACCCTTCTGGGATTGCCTGACCCTGCAGATGGAAACATTGCGTTCTTCCAGAGCTTCCGTAAGTGCTGACTTACTTGGTGGCCGAAATGTATGAAGACAGGCTAATATTGAGGCTTATTTTGGACAGAATAAGCGCAATAAACAGTGTGTAATATTTACAAATAAAGAAACATTATGAATCTGATGTATATTGGACCGTGCATCATTGTGATAACTGAAGAATAAAAAAACCAACTAGATGCCACTTGATATTTTATTGTACTTCTTATAGGCTCAACATGTTTCAAGCATTACTATGCCCATCATAAGGAGCTCGCGACTATCATGTTATTTACCACATTGGTCGTGTCGTTCTTGGTTTGCTGTATGTTGGAGGTGAGGTGCAGTTAGGCTGGAGTAGTGTCCGGGCTGCAGGCTAAAGCTTGAGCCTGCAACGCGGACACTACTCCAGCCTAACTGCACCTCACCTCCAACATACAGCAAACCAAGAACGACACGACCAATGTGGTAAATAACATCATAGTCGCGAGCTCCAGGTGATGGGCATAGTAATGCTCGAAACATGTTGAGCCTATAAGAAGTACAATAAAATATCACTTGGCATCTAGTTGCTTTTTTGATTCTTCAGTTAACGAAATATTAATTCACTCTTTTTTTTTTGTTCCATATTTGCACCGGTGGATTTCACAGTTTCCTCCGCCGTGTTATGGGCGTAGGGATCCATTTTCTATCGTTTATCTCGTAAAGTGGTCACATGCCAGATATGTAAACCTACACCCTGATATAGGATACCTCCCTCCTACGAAAATGATGCTAGGTCTCCGTAACCTGCTATGATAACTGGAGCACTGTGGTTTGTGTGGGTTACGTAGCCCCAAGCAGGCTGTTCGAAGTAATGCATATATTATAGACGATAAACGGTACAAATACCGCAGTGTACAGCGCAAAGGGAATTGGGAGACGGACGGTTGTTAGTTTGTTTGCTTTCAAATAATTTTGCGTCTGGGTATTCCTGATTTCGTTCAGACGTGTGTTTGTTCCGTCAGCAAAATTTCTCGTTGGTTTTTGATTAAATGAGGAAATCTGTTGGGCGGGCGTTTACTGGATTGATATGTCCCAGGCTAGGGGCAGTCGAACGCGGTGATGAATCTTAGGGTGCCGTAAAATTGGGGAATTTCTTGAATATCTGAGGAACTTTGAACCTCTCAAGAAGGGCTGTGCTCCATGGAGTTAATGGGGCTGTGCACATAAATTTGTAGGAGCGATTTAATTTTGGTTTATATAGGCGAAAATCACCCCCCCCCCTTCCCCTGTCTTGGCGAGATCGAAGATTGTGTATTTTGTGTATTTTGTAAAAAAAAAAAAGCTCATTTGCCGAAAGATTTTTGCACGATAACAGTCATAAAAGTTATAATTCGTCCAGACATATTTACTTACTTACTTACTTACTTAATTACTTACTTACTCTATGGTGCAAAGTCCTTGAGAGGCTAACTGGTTTGCAGCTAGTCAAGAAATTCCCCGCATTTCATTACCGCACTCACAAGCGTCCGCCACCTGTCTCTATCCTGGGCCAGCCCAATCCAGTCCACATACGCACATCCCACCTCCTGGAGATCCGTCCTAGACATACTACAATGTTTATTTGAAACTCCTGTCGCAGCATACACCTAAAGGCGCCCCTGTTCACACCATAAAAGCATGTCGGTAGGCAGAAGTAGTCTTTAGTTCTTGTCGTCGCACTTTGAACATACAATAAGATTTTTCAGCATTATTTGTAGGAGCAATCAAGCGTAAGACGCGACCCGACTGCAGGGATTTTAAAATGTGGAAAAACAGTGCGCGTTAGAATTGAGTAAATATGGTAATAACTGATTTTAATAATCAAAACAAGCTCTTCTGACAAGCTGTCAGCCAATTAGTGAAGACTGAAGAATAACGACATTTACTTAAAATATTAATTAGGATTCGTGAACGAGAAATGAATGGCGTTAAAGTTAATTGAATTGCGAATTTTCCACTTAAAATTGAAAGCAGTGAACTGAAAATAGTAACAAAATTTGAGTCACACGACGCTTATTCTTGTGCGCGTTGCTACCGCGTTAGTCGGATAGGGGGTGGTGGTGCAGTGTGTGTTTGAAATCGGCAACAGAAAGGGCCGCTGCTGCAGTTTTGCTTATGTCACATACAAACCTTTCCTGGTGGGGAGGGCATTTCTTGTGACGTGCGGAGATGTAGGCGCTGCTGTATTTTAGTCTCCATCTGTAGTTTGCGTCAAGTACAGATACGTTATCGCACTGGCAGTGCATGACGCTGCGCTTGTTCCGGGTGCAAGGTCAGAGATCGCCTGGGAAAACCACATCCTCCAAACTGAAACTTGCGTATGGACCTACTTTACTCAGCAAAATGAGATAGATTTCTTTTGGTTGTGTTTTTCATACGTCATCAGCCGTCTGCCGCGCCCCCCATAGTTCATTCAATGGCTGAGGCCGCTCTGACACTAGATGCTACTTGCGATACGATTTCGATTGGATGGCAATTCGATGCCGAAACATGCGACTCGTTACGTGCTTCGCACACAGGAGGCGATCCACTCAGATGGCATGCACTGCTTCAACATGAATATGTCATAAATGCTATCAGAAACATCTGCGTATCCATGACAGTAAGCCTACATTGGGTTTTTAAATCAGTTGCAATATATCGAGCAATAATTATCTTACCTGATTCACCTTAATCCTTTCCCAGTGTTTTCCCACGCTAGATCAATTTTGTCGTCTTTTGTATATCAGAAGGATCTTTCCAATCATACAAAATGCTGTATTCCCGCAGGAAGCTAAACAAGATTAAAATTTGCCCCCTGAATCATGCTTACTTAACCTAACATCACTACAGTTTCAGTCAGTCAACACAACATATATTCATAAAGAAAGGCTACATGTTTCGGCCATAAAAGGCTAGCCATCATCAGGCCTGAACTACAAGATACAACAAGGGGTTATTTACAGCTGTAATTAGTTAGAGATCTCAACATGTACAATGAAAATATGCATATATTGTAATAAAATGTAAGGTTTTAACACGTTCTGCACTTAATTACAGCTGTAAATAACCCCTTCTGGTATCTTGTAGTTCAGGACTGATTATGGTTATTCTTTTAGAGTGAAACATGTATCCATGTAATTGATTAACGTATGTTGTGATGAGTGATGAAAAAAATTACTGTAATAATGCAGTGGGGTGTGCCACACATCACTGTAAAACCCATGATACTTGCGCCTTCTATGACACATCTGTGACGATATATTTACTCCTGAGCGACAGACAACACATCGTGCTCGGTCGTTATCGTATCGTATCTTATCGGTCTGCCCAGCACATACCGTTATCGTGTCTTCACAATGCGCAATTCCATACGAAGCCAGGGGTAGAGTCGCATCGGAAGTTAATCATGACGCTCCAAGAAACACACGATTCCTTAGCTCCTCTGTGCACTTGCAGTGGAGACAGGCCAAAGCCTCTCTTAGCGAGAACCAGTAGTCCCCTGCCATGGCCCATTTCCAGCATTATTATAAATTTACCCGTGTTTTTGTCTGTAAATTAAGTACATAAGAATGTACTTTTAATAATAGGAAACATTTATAACGAAATGCGATTCAAAACCCAGGCTAGAGTGTCGCTATATTGGCACACTTTACACAGTGAATTCCTAAGTCATGCATGTCTGCATGAATAGACAAGCAGTAAGTGACTGTTTCGGTCTTGTGTCTCCGTTTTGCCCGGGAAAGGGTTAAAAGATGTTTTCTCGTTCCAAATGTCTCCGCCGTCAACGTGTTGCCCGGGAGCCACGGGTTAAAAGGGTCTTCTCTGCAGTGTAGCGTGGCATTTTCCTTAGTGGCAGCCCCCCCCCCCTCTTTCTTCCGCACAAAGGGTACCGTGGACATTTTTCACTTCCATTAAACGGCATAAAAAGTGCATAGTGTCATTCCTACAGTATAAATATCCGAAAATCCAAAGGTGAGGTAAAGAATATCAAAATTGAAATGGTACCTTGGAAGGCAAGGTTGAAAACAAGAGAAGAGCATAAAAATGGGCTATCATTAGCTAGGACAAGCCCCCAAATCTCAGAATATCATACCCCAGGCGGCTGTGAACTTCTGTGCCCGGAAGGCATACGCTTGTCCATTAAACAAACCATCATACTTTGGAAACAGGTTTCAGAAGACCGCTTTAGAAGTATTCCTCAAAAATGTGCGTCACATGATGGGAGAAACCACGGCTAAACTCTGTGCTACGTTTCCATAAGAAAATACAGTAAAAAAGGGAAAACGATCCGGTACACAAGATAGTAAAGAAGGAAACAACAGTTTGAATCTTTTCGGACACTGTACCGTCTAAGTTGTTGCCATCGACGAGCAAAAATGAGTGGAAAGTGAAGTGGGCGGGGCAAAGCAGGAGAGGTACCAAACGTCCCCAATACCTGACGTTGTCCATGTAGGAGAGCTGCTACCAGTAGGCAGAAAGCTCGCAGCACGGCTGTACGATAAAGGTAAGGATCAGAAAATGTTGAGGGCCGTGACAGTGTACATTTTGCGTGCCCAATTAAAGGAAAACGCAGAAGCGTTAGTAGCTGCTACTAGGGAGATTGGACTGGAAGTAAGTGCTGATAAAACTAAGTACATGGTCATGTCTCGAGATCAGAATGCAGGACAAAATCACAGTGTG
>Ga0123354_10015460_pt1 | contig 11917 bp, 8 predicted proteins | sample TergutLab28metaG_2_FD_97872 | JGI IMG/M metagenome (GOLD analysis project Ga0123354, IMG submission 97872) | Labiotermes labralis P4 segment gut microbial communities from Petit-Saut dam, French Guiana - Lab288 P4 | ecosystem: Host-associated > Arthropoda: Insects > Digestive system > Gut ... | reverse complement strand
CTGCGTTCTTCTACACCGGCAAGTTTACCTAATTCAGCCTCAACAGAAACCCCTTTAGCGTGCGCATAGTCCACAACACGCTTAGTTACCGCAATGTTTTCTTCAAAGCTAAGAAATGAGCCGTCAATCATTACAGAGGTAAAACCGGCGTCAACACATTTAATGGCAGTTTCATAATCCTCACCATGATCAAGATGCATAGCCAAAGGCACCGACACCTCAGCCCCTGCAGTCTTAACAAGACTAGTAATATAACCCATACCAGCATATTTTACAACACTGGGAGTAATCTGAAGAATAGCAGGAGAACACTCCTCCACAGCCGCCTCAACAATAGCCTTCACACTCTCAAGATTCTGAACATTAAATGCGCCAATAGCATAACCACCCGCTCTGGCAGCAACCATTAACTCTTTATTTGTAACAAGCACTCAAATCCATACTCCAAATTTACAACTAACAATAAACCCATAATACAAAAAACAGTCATATAATCCTTATCTCAAAAAAACATAAACCAAAATATAAACAAAAAAGGTGTATAGCCCTTTTTTACAATTACTTTTCGTCTGGTGTCTTTGTATCCATATTTCTTTTTCTTAGGGGTTTGGGATTATTTCGTTTTTGGCTTACCGTTATGTCAGGTAGGGAAAGTTGTTTTATATTTAGCAAATGTTTTGGTCCTATGTTTCCAGCTACGGAATTACCGCCAAAGAAGCCGCATCCAAGTGTTAAGGACGCGGTAAGTTTATTGTAAATGCCGCCTATGGCGCCTTGAGATGCGGGGGTGTTTACTAAAACTCTGCAGGTTTTCATTCTATCGGCAAACTCTTTTATTTTTGATGCATCAGTTGTGTATATTGAAGAAGTATGGCCTAAACCGCCGGCTTCAATTAACTTTGAGGCTTTATCAAGAGCTTCTTCAAAAGTTTTTACTCTATACATAGCAAGCACAGGGGAGAGCTTTTCACACGCAAAAGGCTCCACAGAAAAATCTGTGCTGACCACTTCGGCTATAAGAATTTTTGTACACTCATTAACAGCAGTTACACCGGCCATTTTTGCGATGGTTTCAGCTGACTGGCCAACTATAACAGGGTTTAACGCTCCATTTACAACAAGTTTTTCCTTAACTAAAATCATTTCATCAGAGGTTAGAAAATGACAATCACTTTCGATAAACTCAGCTTTCACTTTATCATAAATACTGTCTAAAACGATAGCTGCCTGTTCAGAGGCACAAATCATACCATTATCAAAAATTTTAGACTCAATAATTGACCTAACAGCTAAAGCAATATCAGCAGTATCATCAATAACAGCAGGTGTATTTCCTGAACCCACACCAATAGCAGGTTTACCACTAGAATACGCAGCTTTTACCATCCCCGGACCACCAGTCGCAAGAGTAACACTTGCACGTTCCATAAGAGCATTAATAAGAGGCAGACTGGGTGCATCTAACCAATCAAAAATTCCCTCAGGTGCTCCAGCCTTAACCGCAGCCTCAAGAACAGTTCTAACTGCCGCAATAGTACACTCCCTAGCACGTGGATGAGGACTAAAAATCATACCATTACGCGTCTTAAGTGCAAGCAACGCCTTAAACACTGCCGTAGAAGTTGGATTAGTCGTTGGAATTATAGCTGCAATAACACCTATAGGAGCCGCAAATTCTGCATTACCATACTTATCCTCCCGCACAACCCCACAAGTCTTAGCACGTCTATAACACCTATAAATCTCCTCCGACGCAAAAAGATTCTTAACAAACTTATCCTCAACCACACCCATACCTGTCTCCTTAACTGCTAACTCTGCAAGAAAAAGACTCTGCTCAGACGCAGCCTTTGCAGCCGCAGAAAAAATCTTATCCACAGCCTTCTGAGAAAAACACGCAAAAACCTCCTGCGCCGCCCTAACACGCGCAACCTTTGCATCTAACAATTTAGCCTCAACATCTGACACACACCCCACATCACCCTTCTCAACATTAGACACAACACCACAAATCCCACCCTTCCCCAACACTACAGCTTCTTTAGCAATTTTTGTCAGTTCAAACACGCTCCACAAATAAGTCAAACTCTCTGCAAATACAGTATACTATGTAACAGAGATTTACTAAACAAGTAATTTTTGTGTGATAAAAAGATACACCTCTACATTAGACATTTTCTTCATTACACAGCCTTTTCATAACGTTTTTAGCAGATAAGCTTTAAATGATAAAGCTCATTGAAGGTTTGTAGAGTAATATGGTTAAGCGATTAGTAATTTATTCAGATGGCGGCGCAAGAGGGAATCCTGGACCATCCGCAGCAGCTTTTTTAGCAATGGAAAACACTGAAATTATAAAAACAGATTCACGATTCTTAGGCATACGTACTAACAATCAGGCAGAGTATGAAGCCTTAACCATGGGTTTAGAATATGCCTTAAACAGTGGCGCAGAAGAAGTAATCTGCTACTTAGATAGTGAACTTGTAGGTCGACAAATGAAAGGAGAATACAGCGTAAAAAATTTGGAACTACGCAAATTATACCTTAAAGCACACGCTATACGAGTACAATTCAAAAAAGCAGAATTCTACAATGTCGCCAGAAGCAACAACTTTATACAAAAAGCCGACACTCTAGTAAACAAAACCTTAGACCAACAACAAAGAACTTGACAACAAACTTTACAGGTATATTTACAAATTTTTATAACAAAAATAGCAAGAGGGGTGTTAGGGGTAGAATCGTCTTGTGGTTCTTGGGAATGGTATGGCGTCTATTATGTTGTCTAGGTCTAGCAGCCAGACGATGAGTCGTTCTACGCCCATGCCAAAGCCGGCGTGTGGGACTGTTCCGTAGCGTCTTAGGTCTATGTACCATTCGTAGTCTTCGGGGTTTAGGCCTTGGGCTTTCATTCGTTGTGTTAGAGTGTCTTTGTTGTCTTCTCTTGCACCGCCGGTGCTGATTTCTCCGATTCTTGGAACCATCATGTCTACACTCATAGCTATTTCAGGATGGTCTGGATAGGTTTTGCAGTAGAAAGCTTTGATTTCTGTGGGGTAATCATACACAAAGAAGGGTTGGCCAAATTCTTCTGCTAATACTTTTTCGTCTTCATATCCTAAGTCTGCACCCCAGTCTAACGCGGGGTTTTTTGGTTTTAAGCGTTCAATAGCCTCTTTATAAGTAATTCTTGGAAAAGGAGCTTTAACTGTCTTTAGCTTATTTATATCAGCGCCTAGTTCAGCGAATTCTTTTTCACATTTCTCACTAACGCTTTGACATATATGAGTCATTAACCCTTCTTCAAAAGCCATAAGCTCATTCATGTCAGCAAAGGGCCACTCACCCTCCATGTGCCAATATTCAGTTAAATGACGAATGGTTCTGCTTTTTTCAGCTCTAAATGAGGGGGCAATGCAGTAAACTTTTTCTAGAGAATACATGAGAATTTCAAGATAAAGCTGGCTACTTTGGGTTAAATAGAGTTGTTGGTCAAAATATTTTAAGCCAAAAAGTGTTGAACCACCCTCTACAGCAGCAGAAATAAACATAGGTGGAGAAACCTCCGTGTATTTTTGGCTGTTAAAATATTCTCGGGCAGACTCAAAAACCTGATTACGAACTTTCATAACTAAATTCATTTTACGACTACGCAACCAAAGATGCCGCATATCACGAATAAATTCTTCACTTTTATCTTTCCCTATAGGAAAAACTTCTGCTAACCCAATAATATTAAGATCCTCTACACTAATTTCATAACCACCAGGAGCACGCTTATCCTCATGTACAACCCCCTCAAGAGATAAACTAGATTCTATAGTTAATTTTTGAGCCTCACCCCAAGCAAGACACGCCTTCTTTACAGTACATTGAATAACACCTGTAGAATCACGTAAAACAAGAAAAATTAACTCTTTACCCTCACGTTTACGATAAACCCAACCCCTAACCTGAACCTTTTGATCTAAACAACACCCATCTAAGACGTCACTTATTTTCTTTAAAGTCATTGTAAGCATCAACCATTCTTTTAATAGAACAACAGGTAACCTAAATGCCTATTGTCACACAATAAAACAATCAACCAAACAAACACATATATAGATATATTCAAGAAAAACACAAACAACACTTAACAGTTTTTTCTTTTAAATAAACACAAAAACCTGACGCCAAAAGCGTTGAGTATTTATCATGTTGATATTTATGAACCGCTTTTTAGTTAAATTGGTAAACTAAAAAATCGTTTAGCTCGCCCCCGCTTACAGATGTAGCTATGTCGCTAAGTGTACATCATAAACACATAGAAAGACGTAGAACAAATAGAAAAGCAGGTATAGAATTCGAAATAGACTTAAAGTTGACTTGTGGTATATTTTGCTGAAGTTTACATGCCGACAAATCTTCCACCTGAGGCGCTTGATAAATGGGAAGAAGTTGAAGCCGCCCATACTCCAAGAGATAAAATGGAGAAAATGATAGAGTTTCTAAAGTACGTTCCGCAGCATAAGGGTACGTTGAAGCTTCGTGGAGAGATTAAAAGAAAGATTGCAATTATTCGTGAGGATCTTGAGGATAAGAAGCGTAAGGGTACGGGTAAGAGTAGTGGTGGTCCAAAGTTATTTGTTGAGAAGGAGGGGTCGGCGCAGGTGGCTATTTTGGGGCTTACTAATGTGGGTAGGAGTTGTTTGTTGCAGTTGGTTACTAAGGCTAATGTTGTTGTTTCGCCTACAAAGTATACTACGACTCAGCCGGTTCCAGGTATTATGGATTTTGGGGATGTTCAATTTCAACTAGTTGAAACTCCAGCGGTTATGGAGGGCAGTGGTGATGGTCGGGCTTGGGGTCCGGTGACTTTGGGGGTTGCTAGGAATGCTGATGGGGTGATTTTGATGGTTGATTTAGCAGATAATCCTGTGGGGCAGGTTGAGTTGGTGATTTCTGAGTTGGAGAAGAGTAGGGTTTTGGTAAAGAAGCCTAATGGTCGTGTGGAAGTGGAGAGGCGGCATGCGGGTACGGCGTTGCGGGTTATTTTGGTTGGTAAATTGATTGATTGTACTTTAAGGGAGGTGGAGCAATTGTTGAGGGGTTATAAAATTCATGATGCTATTGTAAGGATTAGTGGTGAGGTGTCTTTGGATGATGTTGAGGATGCTATTTTTGAAACTACTACGTATAAGCCGGCGGTGATTGTGGCTAATAAAGCGGATTTGCCGGGGACGTTAGCAAATTTGCAGATGCTTAAAAAACATGTTAATAATAGAATTTTAATTGTGCCTATGTCGTGTGAGAAAAAGTTGGGTGTGGAAGAGTTAGGTAAGGCTTTAATTCAAAGTTTAGGTATTATACGTATATATACTAAAGAGCCGGGTTCAAAAATGGATACTGGTAGGCCTTTTGCACTTAGGAGTGGGACTACCATAGGTGATTTAGCGAAAAGTATTCATAAAGAGTTTATTAGTAACTTTTTATTTGCAATGGTCTGGGCTAAACGTTTGCCTTTTAGTCCAAAGAAAGTTGGGTTAAGTTTTGTCTTAGATGATGGGGATATAGTGGAAATTCACACTAGATCGGGTTAAAAAAAGTTAATTTATTAAGATTATTAAGGTAATTATATTTTTTAAGAGAAACAAGAAAAAGGTAGTTTGTGATATAATATATGGGGAAAAGAGTTGTTGTTTTATCTGCTGCTTTGTGCGACGCGTTCGATTTCGTTGCGTTTTGCGACTGCTGCGCTTTTGATGTCTTTGTTTGCGGCTAGTATGAGTTCGTCTGCTAGTGTTTCTTGTATGCTGCGGGGGTTGTTTAGTGATGCGTTTCTTGCGCCTGCGGTGATGTGGCGTATGGCTAGGTCGATTCTTCGTTGTGGTGCGACGTCGACGGATAAGTGGTAGACGACTCCGCCGTAGCTGATTCTTGTTGTGTCTTCACAGGGTGAAGAGTTTTCTACGGCTTTGACGAGGACTTCTATGGGGTTTTTGCCTGTTTTTACGTTTATGATTTCGAATGTTTCTTTTACAATGTTTGCTGCTTTGGCTTTTTTGCCGCTGTTTTTGCCGCTGCGCATTAAGCCGTTGATTAAGCGTTCGACAATGTTTACTTTTGCTTTGCGGAATCTTTGGTGTTCATGGCGTCCCATGCTGTGGGGGGCAACCATTGGAACTAAGTTTAGGTAACGTTGCAGTCCAATGTCTCTTACGGTTATTTCTTTAAATGACCATTTTTGGAAAAGTTTGATTTCTTGAGATTGGGCTGTGATTGTTTGTGTACTCATAAGTATTACCTTGATGGTTTTTGTTTTCGCCCGTAAACTAGCTCGTTTAAGGATACGCCGTTTACCATTACTACTTTCCAGCGTACACCGGGAATGTCTCCCATAGCACCACCTCTTGTACCACCAATACCCTCAACGACGACTTCATCATGTTCATCGATAACGTTAAGCGCACCGTCACCTGGTAAGAAAGCAGTGATTGTTCGACCATTTTTAATAAGTTGCGTACGGACACATTTTCTAACGGCGCTGTTAGGCTGCTTTGATTCGACACCTACTTTTTCTAGAACAATACCCCTAGATTGGGGTGCACCCTGCATAGGGTCAACTTTTTCATCTAGCATAAGCATACGCCTGTTAAAGTAACGATCATGCCAACGGAAATTCTTCCGTTTCTTTGCCAATTGCCTTGCGGCAAATTCGCCTCTTGGAGACTTGGAACCCATATTTAAGATATTCCTCTTTAATGCACAAGCATAGTTAAAACACCAATATATAAATTAACCGAAAAAAAACAACACAAAACATTAACCATATTAACAGAACACCAAAACCCCCACAAAAGAAAAACCATAAAACAACAAACAACAAAACCACCCACAAACACACAAAAAAACACACACCACAAATAACCACAACACTTCAAAAAAACCATACAACCATAATTGACAGCCATGTTACGTTTTAAGCTTGTCTATTTGGCTAAAAAATAACTACTACTATTTTCTGACTTCACAAACGTCTAAACAAAATACGCTTGTAAAAACAAAAAAAGAAAAAAGGGTTTGTTTTGGTTTTTGTTTTATTGGTTGTTTATTTCTTTTTGAGATTCAACAAGCCAATAACGATGACTACTGCAATGATTGCAATTGCTGCGCCAACGATGTACCATTCATATGGTGGAGTTTCAACTTCTACTACTTCTGGTGCTGCTGATACGTATGTTGCAGCTGTTGCTTCACTAGAGTAGTATGCGCCGCTGCCGTCAAAGAATGCAAAGATTTCATACTGACCTGCTTTGGTTGGTGTCCATTCTATTGCAAATTTACCGTATATGTCAGTTGTCGTTGTGCCGATTGGTACTGATTCTGAAGATTGTCCATCCCATGCATATAGTGAAACTTCAACACCCTTAAATTCAGCTGGAGCTTCAAATTGTTTGTAGACGTGAAGCATCCACTCGCTTTGTGTTTCATCAGAAGCTACTGGAACGCCCTTAGGGAAGTGTAGTTGTGAACGATCACTGTTTGTGCCTGGTGAAATATCCATAACTGTGCCAGTAATTAGTGCGGTTGTACCTGCTGTGACAGCATAGTTAGGTGCTGAAACTGTTAGCTCACTTGGACCTTTGCCGATTGCGTAAATCTGTGAGTCATATGAATCTATTGTTGCAATGATGCTATCGCCGATGACTGCGCGTCCACCCCAAGCTAACTGACGGAATGCTCCATCAATTCTCCAAACAACCTCACCAGTCTCTATATCCAATGCATAGAATGGTGCACCTCTTGGCTTAGGCTCTTGTGCAGAGTGTTCAGAGTGACCAAAGTAGACTTTACCGTCTGAAACAAAGCAAATTACAGCATACCAGTTTTCGACAAGATAAGATTCGCCAATGTATGGATCTTTTGCCTCGTATGTCCAAAGTAGTTCACCTGTTGAAACGTTATAGCAGTACACAATACCACCACCACTTCCTGAAATCAGACAGCCGTATGCAATGACTTTTTCTGGTGCAGAGTTTGATTGAACTCCACCCCAACCATCTGCAAAGAATTGAGAGGGCGTATCATACATGTGTTTGCCTGTGTCTAAGTTGAAAACGTGGTTAACTCTGTCTTCTTTTGTCCAGAAAACACCTACATAAGGATCATCAGAGAAACATGCCCAACCAGTTTGACCATTGCTATCACCTGTAACAGTGCCTGTAATAGATTCCCAGTTTTCAGGAGCTTTCCAGAATCTATCAGTGTATAATCTAGCGCCCCAACTATCTTCTTCGAGGCTGACTGCTGACATATATATACCGCTAGCGTTAGTGGTAGCAAAGATAGCACGATCCTCTGGGAACACTTGTATAGGATTACCCATTGGGTTACTGTTTACACCGTTTACACCAGACTGACCAAAGTTTCTTGCCAACAAGATATCATCGCTAGTTCTAAAAGCAAGGGTTGCTGCATTAAATGAACTAATTCCAGATGGATTAGTTGCAGAAACAATGTTAACTTTCATACCCCAGCTGTTTAGTGAACCAGTACCTCTTTGAATGACCATTGAAGAGTTATGTTGACGTAAGTAAGCGCCAGTTGTATTAGTAAATATTGAGTATGTTAGCATTTCACCGTTTGGACCATAGTAGACTTTTGTGCCGCCTGATAGGCCACCAGCAGAAGGAGAATTAAAGCCAGTCATTGTGTACATGTGTTCGCCTGTTAGAGGGTCAAGTGCCCACCATGTAGTTCCAGTGCCGCCATTTTGTACCCAGAGATATGCCCATGCGCCACGGTTGTTTTCAGTCATATACATATGAACTTGTCCTCGGCTAAGTCTAGCCTGAGTGCCAAAGGCTGAAATATCTCGTGTCCAAAGCTCTTTGCCTGTGTGTAGGTCTAGTGCTCTGATTGTTTGATTCTTGCCCTGAGAGCCAACGCTGTAGACTGGTGCTACGTTGTAGTATAAAACACCTGCAATTATGATGGCGTTGTAGAATTTGCTTTCATATGCATCACCGTGTTGGAAGCCACCCTCGTATAGGGCACCGCCTGCTAAACCGCCTGTGTATTGAATGTCAGGTGTAGACCATAGAATGTGTGCAGTTGTTGGTGCCTCGTTATATGGAGCAAACATGTTGCCATTGCGTTGTTTTGGTGCAAGCCAGCTACCCATAAGACTGTACCATTCACGTAGTTGTGAATCAACTGGTCTTGTCCAGTAGTCTGTTGGCATGCTGTGACCTGGATGCCAAGGTTTATACCAATCCTCTAACACTTGCAAAGTAACGTTTTCACTTTCACATGCTTTATACATAGTTGGGTTAGTAGTTGTACCACCGTAGCGTTGTTCTTTCATGCTAGCAATCAATGTATAGTTACCAGCTTTTGTTGGTGTATAGTGCAGTCCGACTGTACCTGTAGACCATGTCATTCTATCAAATGTTTCAACTTTACCATCGGGATCAATAATTGTTAAAGTCATGTTCCAACCGCTTCCAAGAGCTACGAAGTTTAGTAGACCAAAGTTAATTAGAGCAGCTTGTCCAACACCGACTGTTCGTGGAACAGGTTCAACGAATGGATAAGATTCTCTATAAGTTTGTGCGTTTGCGCTTGGCACTGCAATCATAGATATTATAAAAGACAGCATTAGTAATACTGCAAGCAATTTAACGATATTTTTAGATTTTGTATAATTCATTTATTTACCTCATTATAACGCTTACTAACTAAATATGTTTTAATAAAAGTTATTTTCAGTTTGTATAGTAATTTTAAAAGAATGCATTATTATGAATTTTTTATTTAATAAAAAAAATTAATTCACCCCCCCCCCCTTTCAAATGAAAGGGCAATGTTTTAGCAATACATAAACACATAAAACGGGTTGATTGTTAAAAAAATAGAGACAAAAATGGGCTCACTTAAAAGTTAGTGAGCAATATACAAATTAGACGACTGTAAAGTCGCTCAAGTCTTCTTCAATAACCTGTTTTGTCGCCTTTTTTGGTCGGTAAAAAAATAAAACAGCAACAAGAAGACCTACAACTATAGCTAAGACAATAGCAACAGCAAACCAATTAAAGCTAGGATCTTTAGGAGAAGAACCAGGAGGAGTGCTTGCAGGAGGACGTGGAGTACCGGATGGAGAGTTAGTTGGACTAGGAGAGGGACTGGTAATGGGTTTGCCAGTCTCAGGATCAACTTGTGTTCCACTGATATAGTAGATGTCATAGTTGTTGTATCCTTGTGTAAAAGGAGAAGTCCACTTATTACTACTTACACGTGAATCGTATAAAGCATCATGTGTAGGAGCTCTATTATATGCTGTAGCTGCACGGTTATTTGAAAATGTTACGCCCTCACGCACATAAACATACGAAAGCCCTTCAATGCCAGGAACTCCAATGCCACCACCGTTTCGGTTAGCTGTGTTATAAGAAATTTCGCTACTACCAGACACTGTAAAATTACCTGCATAACTGAATACACCACCACCGTCTATAGCAGCAACATTTTTAACAATTTTACCATTAGTCATGCTAAATTTACCATAGTAATTGTATACACCACCACCATAAGCAGCCACTGTATTGTTAGAAATTTCACCACCAGACATAGTAAAAGCACCAACAGTATACACACCACCACCATTAGAAGCTGTATTGTTAGCAATCATGGCATTACTAGACATGCTAAAAGAACAGTCACCAGAATTATACACACCACCACCATACAATGTAGCGGAGTTATTAAGAATGCTACCACCAGACATAATAAATGTGCCAACACCAAAAGAGCTGTCAATATACACACCACCACCAAACTCAGCCTTATTATAAGAGATTTCACCACCGGTCATAGTAAAATTACCATCATGATTGATGAATACACCATTCCCAATGTTTTTAAGAATTTTACCACCGGACATAGTAAAGTTGCCAAAATTGGACACACCACAAGCAGTATTATTAGAAATTTCACCGCCAGACATCCTAAAAACACCAGTATTAAGTACACCACCATAAACATCACCATCCTCATCAACTATAACAGTATTGTTAGTAATAACACCATTACCTGATAGAGTAAAGTTACCATTGTTAACTACACCACCCATAACACCTGTATTGTTAAGAACAGCACCACCTGACATAGTAAAGTTACCATCGTTAACTACACCACCACCGTCAGCATCTGTATTACCAAAAATTTTACCGCTTAACAGAGTAAAATTACCACCAGAAGCAACCGTTACACCACTACCAACTTCATTAGTTACATGAGTTACAACAATACCGTTAAGAAACAATATACCACCAGACTCAACACTAATAGTACTCTCATCATTAACACCAACTAACTTGAATTCACTAGTACCATCACTTACTAAAGTAATATTTTTACCACTAATAATACTAAGTGCTCCTGTAAGGGTAATATCTTTACCAAGAGTAACAACAGTAGACACACCAAGTGGCGCACTAGTAATAGCCGCATTAAGTTCAGGCTCGTCCATAACAGCAGCATCAGCACCCACCACCACTAATACACTACAAGACAATAAAGAAACAAATAACAACATAGACAATAAAGAAACAAATAACACGTTCTTCTCAGAGGCAGAACGCAAACCAAACTTAGACTTAACATTCAAATTCATAAATATCCTTCTCCAACATTATCATAGTTTTTAAATAGAATAAAAAAAGAAGACCTTTATATATATTGACCCCAGAACACACCCCCCCATACTCAGTAAACAAATATACAAAACAAAAAACACACAACACCCACAACAGATAAAACTCAAATTTAAGAATAGACAAGAATTTGTACATCTACCTCAATAATAAATTGTCGTCAAACATAGACAGTTATTACAGTTTTTCCAAAAACTTTTTAATCAAAACAAAGCAAT
>Ga0123354_10015459_pt1 | contig 11918 bp, 6 predicted proteins | sample TergutLab28metaG_2_FD_97872 | JGI IMG/M metagenome (GOLD analysis project Ga0123354, IMG submission 97872) | Labiotermes labralis P4 segment gut microbial communities from Petit-Saut dam, French Guiana - Lab288 P4 | ecosystem: Host-associated > Arthropoda: Insects > Digestive system > Gut ... | reverse complement strand
TTCGGGTTCCGTGAAATGCGGGGAATTTCTTGACTAGCTGCAAACCAGTTAGCTTCTCAAGAAGGACTCTGCACCATGGAGTAAGTAAGTAAGTAAGTAATTTTAGTCTCCAGAGTCATTTGATATTAGAATGTGTGTGAAGTTTGCTAGTTGATTCGTATGGACAAGAAATTTTACGCTGTTGCGGAATTCAGAGTTTCTTTGTAATACTCATAAAAGTTATCTGTTGGACACTATTGTTAACCAGTTGCGTCCAATAAACACACCTAAGTGTTTTCTAAGAACAAGTTTAATATTATCTTATGTGCCATATATTCTCTGTTCGAAGCCCACTAAGACATTGTACATAGTGAGTCTTTTTGGAATACATGGCACGTGAAGATGGAGGCATCAAGCTCCTTAGAAACGTCGGTAAATATTTACAAAATACACACGGCATGATGCCGCACAAGACTTGAATCTATACGACGGTAGATGCTTTGTACTGAGAAGTAGTTAGTTTCATGCCTAATTTACAAGTTGGAGGACCATCCCTTATCGTCGCTCCGAGGCTGTTTATCCACCTTCATACCTGAGTTGTGGCAATGAGCCGACGCAGTGCAGGTTTTTAATTACGTTATTGTTGTTCCTGTGCTTTAAACATCACACCGTGAAGACGTATGGAGGAGTGGAGGTGTAGCCCCACGCATGTTTAATCGCGGTAATAGATAGAATTGATCAGTTTCACCACCCTGCCGTTTTACCCTGCAGACTGAACCCACATTATCTGTTGAACAGGGAAGTTGGATGGGCCCAGAACCGTCTATTTTAAAGCGGGATTTTGAAATATTGCAGGATATTTTCGATGGTCATGGTTACCTTGTTTTGGTAGACTACAGCAGTATGTTGGTGCTACTGTTACTCGTCTTACAACTTGGCTATTGGCAATAAATAACTACCAGCGTTATTAAAATCGTTGGCAGTACGGTATCACATGTGTCGTCGGTAAACATTTTGCATCAGAAGTTGTAACATTGGGACGTGACCTTCTTCACGTATTGAATATTCACGTTGGTCTCGCTCGCTGTCTCTTTTTCTTGTTTCACTCTTTGGAACGTCCACACTCTGTAGTCCATCCTTTTGCTCGCTGTAGGAGGGAACCTCTATACATCTTTCTAGAAGTCTTGCATCAAATACCCACTTAGGGAGATGCGATTCTTTGCAAGCATCTTCACACAGTCCTTTCGGGCTCTGCCTTGGACATTGCTACTTCGACGTTTCCTCTTTCGAAATGTTGCATGCTCTCTGCAGGGGGTGAGATGGAAGACAGTGCCATCTGTATAGCTAATGGCTTGATTTAAAAGTTTGCATGTCGCACAAAAGAATATTTCGTTTTGTGTACTAATGCGAAGTTGGATTTTTTGTTATGCAAAGTACACACGGTCGGTACGGCATTAGGCCAACATTATGGGATACTGGAATAAATGGCAATTGAAATGTGAACTATAATTTCTTATTTTAATTCTAACCTCAATAACGTATCTAACATTCGAGACACGAAGTTCTCACGGCATTGGGTCTGAAGATTGCTGTTTTTGGCGTGTGACTCCGTCTGTTATGGCAGGTAGTTATCGTTAGGGTACACGGCGTCTCATCCTAGAAGGTTTTTGCTGTGAAGGTATATGCGTGAGTTAGGTACAGTTCCACACAGTCTTAACGTCGGCGGTAGATGGTCGTGAGTCCTGGCTAGTTTATCCGCGGTATGCAGTGGATAGATGGCTGGTATACCCCAGAGCCGATCTTGAAGAATGAAGTGTACGTTAATTTCTTTTCCCTACTTGGGAATCGAACCCGACTCCTCGGATGTCGAGCCCATAAGCCTGTGACTGTCTCGGCTCCATTGCGGTGAGAACGTACTGTTTTCATTGCTTCTAAACCCACTGGCAGGTTTTCTTTAAAGAGGGGCAATGAAGTGAGGACGCAATTGTATTCATTCCCAAACCCTGCCCCCCCCCCCTCCCGCGCTAAGCGCATTTTCTGGTTTCACGAAGTTCTGTGCAAAGAATGGTGTGAAATAACAATTCTCTGCATTTGTAATGGTGCGTAGTTGCAGGATGCTGTCCATACTTATTTAAACAGGGCATTACCCCCTTTTCAACACACAGAACTCTAGCCTCTGGCACCGTGTTGCCAAAATGCTGACTGACTACCTTGTTGAGAGGAGATTATTTATGAGACAGCTTAGTTAATGCTGGTTGCAGTTTTTATGGCCTTGAGTAAACCGCGGACCGTTTTGTTAATATTGCTGTAAACACGGAGTTCTTTCTTATGTTAAATGGGCCTTTTAGTGTGCAGTGCCGGAGACCTAGATCGAATTCCTGTTGAACACAAGGACTTGAATGCCCTGATTAGCTTTGTATGTGTCTGTCCTTCTGTATGTCGGCGCGTAACAACTGTTGTAATTAAACTACACGGACTGAACATAAAGGAATATACCGTCGATTACAACTGTATTCATGTGGTTATTTAATATAATTACTCGTATTATACTACATGTTGCCGCATTTATGAATTACTGTTGCAGTTTTTGTTTCCTTGGAATATTTGGTGATTTGATATTTCTGATGATGGCCATAAAGGCCGAACCAAAGTTTATTGTAGTTAAATTGGATATTCTGGAGTTTTGCTAAAATGATAGACACATTCCAAAGAATAAATGACACACGCGTTTCTGGGCACATCGTAGCGTAACTCGCGAAAAGTCTTTGGAAAGACATTTGCAGAGGGAATATATATATATATATATATGTGTGTGTGTGTGTGTGTGTGTGTGGATAGATAGCGAATTCTGTTTTTCACTTATGTCTTGCAGTGTTTGGGATAATAAAATGAAGAGACTTCCTGAAGACCGATTCGTCCTGCATGTGACTCGTTCCTGTTCTTAACAACGTAAAGTGGAAAGCAATCCGAGGGTTGTCTTCACTGTTGAATGCAGAATGTTTGCAGGTTGACGAGAAATGTCACGATTTGATTGTTAAGCGTGTGTCGTGCTGTCTGTTTCACTTATGTGAAACAGACAGCACGACAGGTGGAAGAGAAATTTTTCAACATAAGAAATTGTAGGGAGACATTCCAAGCCCGTTCCTGCATGGGAAATGGCAATAATGCCATATGAATGACAAAGAGGAATGTTTTGGTTGAATGCATTTGTTTCTTTGTTCCGTACATTCCCTCTGCTTAATACAAGACGAAACACTTGAAAGGACAACTACATCTGCAGCAGGCCTAGTGCATCATGACACACTCATATAGCCCTCGTGTATGTATTGTTATTCGCATCGTGAATTTGACTAACCTAGCCCTGCGCTCCCTTGGTCTCACCATAAATAAGTCTTTGCACAAGACTTTTCATGCACGAAGGATATTCACAGTAACGAGTTTGGTTCTTTGGCTCTATTTGTCATGTTGTCTAACGCCTGTAGCGGCTGCTTGCATATTTACATCTGCACCCCTATTTTTCCTTCTTCCCTGCTGTTTTTGCCAGTGATTCCCGTTTGAACTGTTGGACTGAGCTGTGCATTTGATACCGCTTTATATAATTTGTTGTGCGTTTTGAAAAGAAAAATTATTTTTTTCGTCAAAGAATATTATGAAAAGAACTTACGACGCCTTTATCAACGCCTTGTGTATATACGGTTCATAATTTTTGCTGTTGTGGATTCGGCTTGTGGTACGTTGGCTTGACGTGTGCCTACCGATACTCCCACAATTTCACGCCACTGGCACCTTTTCGAGTACTGGCATACGAAAAGACGATAAAATGTGTAACAGTTCTGGCGCTTTGGCACTTAATTGTCTCAGAGTTTCATTTCGTGAATGTTAATTTTTCATGCCGTCTGAAGACAGCTTACAAGTTACGGGGACAAGGATGGACCGGAATAAAGTTTCCTCCCTAATTTTCAAGATGTAATTCTATTTCCGCGTATCATTATTACTTTGCGAGAAATGCAATGACGTTCAGTGTTTTTCAAATTTATATTGATATTCTAGTGAGACATTAAGATGTCTGTTCACCAGTTGACATGGCCCATGAATCCATGGACCGTACTTAGGCTGTGAACATCCTGCCTGTGTTGCACCGATCGTTGTCAATTTGACACGGGCCAACAAATTTGTGCAAAGATTTCCAGTACAAAATATGATAAATATGAGTAATTTCTCGAGTTATATGACTGCATAAATTCACGTTTGTTTAATGTCTCGAAACCCTTTAACCTTTTAAAGCCTAGCGGTTTCTTCACGTACCACTAGGTTGAATATTAAAAAATTCTACATGGTGCTCCCTTTGCTTTGAGTGTTTTGTACGGATCTTAGAAAAGACGGCGACATATGCTTTATAAATCATCAACTGAGTGGTTTTCATAAGCGTAGTGGAAAGTGTTTACACGGACTGATTCCTTATATAAAGCAGATACGTTTAGTATTTAAAAGGCTAATGTGTGTTGAAATAAAACTCCCCCGCCAGTTTTGCGAGATGTTAAGTTCTGACAGTAGTGTTACTGGAATAGTTCAAATATTTGGGAACAGCGCAAAGGAATCAAATTTCATTCGTGAAGAAATTATAAGAGCAGATTGAGCACAGGGAATGCCTGCTCTTATTCGATTCAGAATCTCATCATATACGGTTCAGAATCTAATTTCTTCCAGTTTTCTATCAAAAAATGTAAAGATACAGTGAACCATAATTTTGCCTGTTGTTTTGTATGGGTGTGGAACTTGGTCTGTCACATTGAGGGAGAAACAGGCTGAGGATGTTTGATGGATGGGTGCTGAGGAGGGTATTTCGGTCTAAGGAGGGCAAGGTAACAGTGGAGTGGAAATGACTACATGACGAGGAACTTTATGATCTGTACTCTTTACCAAATAATTTTCGGGTGATCGATTCAAGAAGAATGAGATGGGCGGGGCATGTGACGCGTATGGGAAAGAGGAGCGTTGCATACAGGGTTTTGGTGGGGAGATCTGAGGGAAAGAGACCACTTGCAAGACTGAGACATAGATGGTTCTTCAAAGAGTGGGGTGGGGCATGCACAGGATATGTCTGAAACAGGATAGGGACAGGTAGCGGGCTGTTGTGTTTGGGGTAATATACCTTCGCATTCCGTAAAGTGCGGGATATTTATTGACTATCTGAGGACCTATTGCCTTGTAAACACGGACTCTGGTCCTTGGAGATAGTGTTAAACTTTAAAGTCTTGTGGTGTATTACGTCATGTCACTAGGACACTCAGGTCCTGTCTCCAAGACGGAGTCACGAACCTGGTGGGGCTTATGAAGAACACAAACAGTGACAAATTACTGTACATGAGAACTCAAAAGTCCATTTAATTAAAAGAGGTATGCTAGCGCGACACGAATAGCTTACTGCGGTTGAAGTTCGTTGGCGAAGGGAAGTATTGAACTGAACTGGTCAGAAGAGGCTGAAATGTTTCAGACTTAGGGACATAAATCAATGTAGTTAAAGGGATTATGGAAATAGAAAGTGGAAAAAACGTGAAGAAATAGAAGTTAGCTCATTCGGTAAATAGCTGCTGACGGACAGCTGGCGTTCGATTCCCGGCATTGATATTTTCATCTTCATCTACACGTCAAAACTGGCTCTCTTGTCTACTTAGCTTCCCTTGGGTAACGCGACCACTGAGCGAGTTTTGCTTTTATATCTCGCATGCGTTTTCGAAGTTTGATGTTAAGACGTGGGGACGTCGCATGACATGGCCACAGAGGATAAGGTAAGTACTGTGATAGAATTCGAGGTTCGTCTTCGTTTCTCTTACATCGTAGGGAAAAGCCTTCTGCCGTTCCGATTGCAGAGAAAGTTGCCCGTAGACCAGGTGCATTCTGACCATAAGTTACTATGCAGGATATTCATGCCTTGATGCCCTGGATAGTGTGTATTTTTCAGTATTGAGCCCATAAGAGATTGCCGTTGGCATTGGTGCAGAATATTGCTCTACTCAACATAACATTCTAACAGCGTGACATGTGTTAAATATTTAGTATAATCGTCTGAGACACGGTACAAAGAATTATTGTTTCGATTCCAGTTATAACTTCAACATTAATTCGTTCTGGTTAAAAATTCTGATTTGCTGTCTCATAAATTCTTCTTTACTAAGGTAGGTTCTTTCAGCAACGAATTCTTTACGTCTTATTTAAACCGTGAACACATTTAACGTCGTTTTTATATCGTTACCAGGTATTCTGCGTCATGCTTTGACACCCGCAGTGGTCGGCCTTATAAAGTACATAAACAGGTGTCTCCAATGCTTATTTGAGCAGCAGAAAAAGTAACAATTCGGGTGTAATGCCACTCCCAATGCTGGATTCAACAGAGAGCAAATGTGTGTTTTATGCGGTTACAGTAATTACGTGTGATTCACACTTGTACTTGTGGGAGCACGTATGGAAAAAGCGGATGTAGAATATGGGGCAAGATTTCGGGAATGTGTTTCAGTGGGGTAGTCATATTTTCGAAAAGTGCTGTTTGCCTTGTTCATGTACCGCATATACAAGCGTATTAGTGGGTTCCTTTCGTCGTAATTTACGTTAGGTAAACTGAAATGCTTGCAATATTTGTGGCGTAGATTAAAGTGCAAGTACCTGCGCTGTTGATAGAACTGGTCTGGGGTGGATTTATGCATTGTTTCGATTGTATTAAGCACCTCAGATTCAAGACGGAGAGAGTGCTAATTATGACACCTCGCATCATATCCCGGCCTCTTTTAAGCGCAGTGCTTTTAGCGTTGGACTACGGTACTGTCCTCAGCATTTGACGTCGGGTACCTTTAATCTGCTTTACACATTATTTACGAAGTAAAAAAGGAAAGCCTTACGTGAATACCACGTCCATGCTTTCGTTCCTGTTTCTGTCTCGAACCTGTTTTAGAGGCTAAACCGTGTGTCAGGATTTTCGTGAAATTCGGTATAGGAGTTGTTTACATACAGTTATCGAGCAAATGTGAGTTTCATGGTAATCAGCTCAGTAGTAATACTTCATTTGTGGGCGCCACTAAATTTCCATGTGTATTTTCGATACTTCTTGGCCGATTATGTGAAATCCGGTGTAGGAGATTTCCATATAATGCCGTTAAAGAGTTATGAGTTATGTGAAAATTGGCTTAGTGAAAACCATACTTTAAGTACTTACTTGTGACTGTAAATTAATTTTTGCGCATATTTTCTACGCTTTTCTTTCGATGTGGACATAATTAAATTTAGGAGATATCCACAAAAATTTAATGAGCGATTACGAATTTTGTTTTTTAAATCGGCGCAGTTAACCGCCATATTTTATTTATGGGCGTAAGTCAACAACTCGACTCCAACTGGACAGATCATCATGAAATTTAGTGTTCACTTATTTTTCGAAAATCTTCGAGGAAATTCAAGTTTCGTTAAAGTCTGACAAGAATAACGGGTACTTTTCTTGAAGACCAATGTACATTTATGACCATATCTCTCTGTTCTCCTTAGAATGAGAAATGTTTCAGACAAAAATTGTAGAGAAAATCAAAATGCACATTTTATGTTCGATAACTTTTTTTCCCCGAAAATCGTTCCATTTATGAGATAAAGTGGAAAAACACTGTGGAGCCGGAGAGGCCACAAAGACAATGTGGCGCTTTCACATTACATGTTGAATACGTAAGGCTAAAAACACACTCTCGGAGCTTGTAATATTTATTGAATTTCCACTTCAACAATGGTTGCAAGTACGCGCCTTAACGTTACGTTACACGTCGATTGCCTCCCTGCCGTGTTGGTCAATAGTTTTAGGATTAGTGGTTTCACCTGAAGACGGAAGCTGTTTGCCTCCTTAACATAATGTATTGTGTTCGGTATTTTTATGATAATGGAAAAAAATCTTGTAAATGCTGCTGACATTATGCTGTTTTGCTGTTTTGTTGTGTTTTTTTGGTAGGCAAAGACTGTTTTGGATGCTCGTACATAGCTGTATCAGTTATTAGGTTTCAGTTTTTTGTTATAATAGAAGACGGGAAGAATGTGAAGTGTAGCCAGTATTCCCGGAATATGTCTTCCCGTAACTCCGTGAATGTAATTTTTAAAAGCTGTGAAGCCGCGATGGAAAAGAAAAAATATTGATAGAAAAGTAATTTTCTGTTTACATATTCATTGATAGTCGCCTTTACTGATGTTATCATAAGGTGGTGGATATCACTGTCTTGTGGAATGGGGTACCGTGTAGTCTGGTAGCCATTTACCGGCTTTGGCGATGGATTTAGTAGGTTCTTCCAAAAAGTTGCTTTTTGGCTACAACATTACACGACATCGTGTCCCAAAGATAGTAATTGTAGGTTTTTATTTTATTACCAGTACAGCTGTACCGTTCGGGACTTGGGTGCAGGCCTAGATGCTTGTTTACTCTTATTGTCATTTCATGTAATAAATAAAATTAAGGTAATTATATGTGACTAAGATGGAGTGGTGGATGAAATTAGTTGCACGTTTTGATGTTAGGTACGTATTCCTTACTGAAGTATAAATCTCGCGGGTCTGTATGCCCTGTGGGCCTTGGATCTCGGAAGCCACGGTTTAAGCAAAAAGCGTACTCCCTTCGCCGGGAATAAGAATTTAAGGTCACGCGAGCGTAATATTTTAAGCGGTTATTGTTCGCTCGTTGAATCGCTGTGAAGTGTGACCATTATGGAATTTGTGGTGGCAGAAAAGTACATAAAAACAAAACACGGAGGTTGGCCAGAGCATGCTGCAGCTATGGTCACTGCATCACTAACTGTCGGTCAGTATCACATGAACAACTTCAGTAGCTACACAATAGTCCGTGTAGCACCGCGGTCGCAGCATTCCTCTGCGGTATATCCAGCATTTCTGAGCGAGGCTGTTATGAAACGCGAGTCGCTTGAGTTTCTGGAACCGAGTATCTATGTGTAATGGCAACGTTCTGTACTTGTATTGTAGTTCAAATCTTCCCACAGTGAGGTTCTTTGTAGTTTACTCCATTCTCTCCAGTCGAATGATGGGATTGAACCTGGTTGTAGTCCTTAGCTACCCCCTTCAAAATCCGTACTTTCTACTCCACATTCCAAACCATCTTCACACCTCCTTAGACATTAAACGAGCTCTGAAGTGAAAAGTAAAGTTTAATAAAGTCGAAGATACAACGATTTACTAAGTAACGAGATGTACATACATAAAAGGTAAAAGTAAAGCTTTCCTTGTACACATCATGAGGGCAAAGAGGGGGATTAGAGGTATAACTCTACCCATTCTTAACCACGGCGCTAGATGGGGGCGAGTGGTCAACGTCGCGCCCCGGTCGTTGTACCACCGGTATAGAACCCTGGTACGCATTGAACAGGGAGGCTGAATCGACCATAGAGCCGGTATGGACGATTTGGAGAAGAGAAAATACCCTTTACCCTACTGGGATTCGAACTACTGGTCGTCATTATAATGCCTATGCTGTCCCGGCTCTACCAGATGTAGACTGGTTTGTAAAAATCAGACGGTTGTAATGTTTGTGTTGTAATGGTGAGTTACTGACGACAAACACTTTCCTTGCCACCAGGGTATCCGTTGTGCAGCACAATTAGTTGCTGGAAGTGTAGTGTGTGCCTTATTCCGTTTCTTCAGTAGGACAGCAATATTCCATTGTATCACTTGTCGTTTCCAACATTAATTAACGGCGTTGTTTCAACTGCAGGGGTTTACACCCGGGGGCTGTATTGGAAGTTGGTCAAAGCAGTGAATGGTTGAGTGTTTGGAATAGTCGTGACTGACTGTAGTCCCATATCAGAACGTAATTTCGGTGTAGCCGGTAAACTGACAGAGAATAGAGCGCAGTACCTCCCGAATACCTACGTTGTAGAGCCGCTGCACCACGGCACCCGCTCGCAGTGGCTTTGTATGTGTTTGACACGTACATATGCAGGCAATTAATATCGGTTCGTTTGTGTTTCGTCTTAATCATTATCGTTCTTTTGCAGTGTTCGTGTTCATCCTTGTCATGTCCGAACACACACAGATTATATACTGAATAATCTTGGCGTAATTCCCTCCGCAATGTAATTAGAAAACTTGTTTGAATTTTGGTATTAAGTGGCCGTCTGAAATGATGAAAATGAGTTTTTATAATCTGTCTAATAAACACTCTAGGATTTTCTTTTACACGAATGGATTTCGAATCCCTTTATTATTAGCCCATTGTTTACTCGTATTTTGCAAATTTGCTCGTAGTGTTTGTATATAAATTGCGAAGCTCGTCCGCAATGACGCTGTGTTTGTATCTCCGTCCAGTTCACATTTATTGTATCTTATATAACACTAATAACATGTTATCTTTCGCAATTTTTTTAAAATTAACGCGGCCGAAGCCATACCTAGGTGCCCAAATTCATTTCTGTTCGTACGTCCCACGTTTATTATCCCACTTGGGTGTAATTCTGTATAAGGGATTTGAGTGTAACGCTGTTTTGTAAAAATCGGCGCAGGAGAGGCTTTACCTTTGTTGCGGATGTAATTACATTTGCGCATATATCGTGAAATCCTATGCAAGACAGTAGGCCTAGCTAAATATTCCAAGTACGTAAACACAGCGGGGGGGGGGGGGGGGCTGATGAAGAATGTAACTATTGTTATGACAAATCTGGATCTTCTGGACTGTCTGTGGGTTGGTTGATGAAAATTTGTATTAAATATGTTTTTAATCTTGGGTAGGGCTTGCCTGAAGTTGTGTAGGCTTGATTGTGGTCACAAGACGCTGTTAATTTCTTTTTTCCCGCTTTTCCATGAAAGGCTACTTAATTCCTTGAGCAGAAAATTACATGCTTCTATCCTTCGAGGACTTGTTGGTCTAAGTAAATTACAAAGAGTGGAGTATGATAAGTCATGTGTATTACTAGTTACAACTAATTTGTGCATTTCCTGTAATTCGATTTATTTTGCATTTCACTTAGATAGGAATCCGTCATTAGCGATACATTTTGTGATTAATTTGTTTGTGACTCGTTGGTCACGCCCTTGGCATAATTTACATGCATTAGATTTTATAAGTGGGTTTATAGAATGACAGTCACATGATTATAGTTGATTCTTATCAAAGAAATTGTGTACGTACGTTGTATTTTAACCACGTTTGAAACACAGACATATTTTCTCGGCATACATAATGGTACTTCTAGCCTGCGTGAAATTTACACGCTCTGACATTCCTAGTATCAACCATCAGGCATATAAAATGACATCGGCGATTTAACGAGTGTGGATCCGCGTGTACCTTGCTCTACACATTCAGAGGGCGATGGCTTGTGTCTTATCTGCATACCGTTACTGTGAGCGGGACGGCAGCAGCAGCAGCAGGTGAACAAGTCCCAAGGCTGCAACTTGAACTGTTTGTTTATTCAGCAACATACTCCATTGCATTGGTTATACAGTGGAATTACTACGAATGTTGAATTGAGATGAGTGTGGAGGTGGTCGTGGTTAATCGTAAGGTAGTTGGACGTGGGTGCGGTAATGAACCTTCGGGTTCCATAAAATGCGGGGAATTTCTTGACTAGCTGCAAACCAGTTAGCTTCTCAAGAAGGACTCTGCACCATGGAGTAAGTAAGTCGGACGTGGTTCGTAATCTGCCCAAGGGATGCACGATAATATGCTTATTTCATGACGCTGTTTCAACTGCTTTCCTTATGCGAATTACGAACTGTGAAAGATGTGGCAAGCAGCTGTTTTGGCCTGTCTGGAATTGGATTTCCCAAGATAGCCGATATCCGGTTGACTTAATGCGAAGTGAAACCTTGTCTCTGCCGAGTGGAATTAATTAGCTGAGCACTGTCCGCAGGCAGTGGATATTTCCGGAACAGACATGACAATTCCGCAGCACACCCCCCCCCCCCCCCCC
>Ga0123354_10015458_pt1 | contig 11918 bp, 8 predicted proteins | sample TergutLab28metaG_2_FD_97872 | JGI IMG/M metagenome (GOLD analysis project Ga0123354, IMG submission 97872) | Labiotermes labralis P4 segment gut microbial communities from Petit-Saut dam, French Guiana - Lab288 P4 | ecosystem: Host-associated > Arthropoda: Insects > Digestive system > Gut ... | reverse complement strand
GGATATCTGGCCGAATCCCGGTGTGGGGCGAGACTTTCCGCACCACCCAGACCGGCCCTGGGGCTCACCCAGCCTCCTATACAATGGGTACCGGATCATTCCCGCGGGTAAAGCGGCCGGGGCGTGGTATTGACCACCCACCCCCATCTAGCGCCGAGGTTAAAGAAAGGGTAGAGCTATACCTCTATTCCCCTTTCTGGGCCTTCATGGCATGGTGAACTTAAACTCTTATCCTGGATGAAATGTTTTGATGTTCTTTTCCTGGAGAAGACTTAAAAAATATGCCGTCGTTTGACCCACTTTGTTGAGAGTTTATGTGTTTATGGATATAGAATTAAACATCCTTTGAACAGGACATATGAAACACTTCTCGTATCTCTGAAAGATTGACCCGGTTTATCCTCCCCCACTCTCAGTGTTGTAGCTGTGTAACTATAATGTTTACGTATGACAAAAACAGGCGGCTCTCATTTTACCAACTAGCTATAATTAGAAATTTGGATAAGAAATGAAGCAGACAGTTCAACAGTGCGAGATAACATACACCTGCTTTCGTACCTTATCGTTGTTTGCGATGTGCGGTGAAGGTTGGAGTATGTGACTGGGTTACGGTGACCCACATTCCTTAACATTTCTCAAACTTTAAATAGGGTTTGCTCGAATTTATCACGTTTTTAGGTTTAAGTGCACTTTTAGCATACCTACCTTGTTAAGTGAGATTATTTTACACTTTATGTATGCATGAGAATTAGGAATGAAAATTCAAAACTATAATTTTGTCGGCAAGATTAACACGAGGTTTGCATATAATAAGGAACTACCAAACGCCGTGTTGAATGGTCTTGTAGAAGCCAGTACTCAATCAGCAAGACAAAAATTTTCTTTTCGTGGCTTGTGAATGCAATAAAAACTCGGGCGATCATTCGCGTCATGGTTTCGGTAAACTCCGACTTTTCGAATACTTCGTTTGTCTCCGTCGTCATGGTGGATTAAATTCATTACCATTTTCACAAGGCCTTGCCACTGATCCCTGACTTAAATGGCTTTTCGCTCGATAAATTAACATCAGTGCCGCTGAGAAACTGGTATGTCCCGTCCATTTCCAGTCCCTGCTGATTTTCTTGGATTTCGTAATGGCGTGTTTTAAAGAATAGCATTTCCTTTTTTTTTCAGTCCACTCAATAGTGTATTCAGTGGTGTTTATATATACTTATCCGAGGATGGTGACCTGCAAAATTTACACTAAACCTGCACCCAAACAAGAAGTGATGTCATGTGTACTTCTCCTAGGTTCAGTTGTTGGAAGTAACAAGCTACCTGGTGCTGATTGTTACGTATTTATTTCATTAGTATCGTTTTGTGGTTCTGAGAGCAACACAGAGTACACTGGAACGTTGCCTCTGACGGACCCATTGTCTGTCGCCCGGATGGAGGGGTTGAATGATGTTAATTGGGGAAAGCCGAACTACTCGACCACGGTTCCCACATGGACGGCACTGGGACCGAACCCGGACCTCTGTTGTGAGAAACTCGCATCTAATCACGTGATCTATGGCATGTCTCAGTTTTGCGAGTGGTTTACCGCCAATATTTTAGTTAAATATCTCAACCATCATGGATATACAATTTGTAGTTGCAATATACTGTGACTGTTGTGGTTTCCTTATGTACTTATGTATTTGGATATATATATATATATATATATATATATATATGAAGGTAAAGGGTAAAGTTTAGCCTCTACAGGCTATGAAGGCCCAAAGGAGAAGTAGAGGTATAGCTCTTTTCGGCGCTGGATGAAGGTGTATGGTCAACTCCACGTCTCGTCCGCTTTAGCCCCTAGAAAGGGACCCAGTACCCACTGTACAGGAGGCTGGATGGGCCCCACGGCCGGTTTGGCTGGGTGATAAAATCTGCCCACGCCGGGATTCGGTCCCCGAACTGTACAATCCGTAGCGAGTCCCTATAAGTACACTATCCTGACCCATATACATACAGTCGAACAAGGTTATGACGTCATCAAAGGGACCGAATAAATAGTGTCGTTATAGATTAGGGTCGCTCTAAGTGGTAAAAGTGTGGTAAAAGTTAAGGAAAAATATTTCAACACATAATACAGGCTTGCAGGCATATTAATGTTAATGGTGTGATCTGTTTCAATTTTAAATTAAAATTAACATTCAGAAATGTTAAAAATTAGTCTTTTATTATTTTGAATTTACATACAAGTTTATTTAAAAATATACTAACTTAAAATTAAAAATGAGTAAGAACGAAAGCTGTCGAGAGAAGAGGACCGCTGTCTGCGTCATTGTTGTCACTTCTGTCTTGCTTACAACATTTGAGCAGCGCCTCATGACGTCACTTCGTTCAGGGTTTCGAAATAGCTCTTTTCGCGATTCGTTCTCTTCGGCCGCACTTATAATTTTGGTTCTGTTTTTCTAAATCGTTTGGATCGTAGAATTTACGAGATCAAAATTCCGGCACACGTCACCTTTCTCTTTTTTCATTTTTTGTTTGTGTCACTTTAACCTTTCCTTCGATGCCCAAAACCTTTTATTCGTGATTGTAGCCATGTTTCCACTCTAGAAGTCTCCTCTTAACTGGAGGAGTACAAACGTAGAGGGAAACTTCACACACACAAGGTGAATTACCGTTTCTGTTGTCATTTTCCGGGAGATCGCGGTAGTACAGTGTTTAAGGTGCTGTGCTACAAATCGGAAGGTCGCTGGTTCGGTCCCAGCTGGTGTCATTGGATTTTTCATTGCCATAAAAACCTTCCGATCGCATTATGGTCGACTCAGCCTGTAACAGAAATGAGTACCAGGAGCATTTCCTGGGGGTAAAGGCGGCCGGTGCGTAAGGCTGACAACCTACCACCATCCTGTGCCGTTGTCATGAAATCTGGGAACCTTAACTTCTTGGAACCCCGTAGGCTCCTCCGGGCCTGTAACGGGACTGCTTTACCTTTTATTGTCATTTTCCAGGCCTGGAATCGTGGAGAGCTTACCCTCTCACGGACAAGGAGTTGCTGGAATTCTCAAAATAGCCTACTAATTGGAAAATAGGTAGATGCTGTTAGGTATGTCATGCTAAGCAAGGCAGAAAAAACACGTGCCGTGTGGGGAATTGCTTGGTACCACAGACTGTCTGGCATTATAAACAAGGTGTCGCACAAACTGTGGTCGTTATAACCGAATTCAACTCTGTGTGTGTGTGTGTGTGTGTGTGTGTGTGTGTGTGTGTGTGTGCGTGTGTGTGTGTGCGCGCACGCGCGCGCGGTTTTTCTTTTCTAATGCGGAATATCTAATCAGCAGTTAATACATTCTGTCGAAATCGAAATGGAGGATGTAGAATAATTTCGTTTGCACGTGAAGTTAACGTTAAGGAAGGAATCGTGTTTGTACAGTGTTACCGAGACAATTACTACAGTCGGTTTTAGGCAATAGATTCTTTCCAATGCAGTAGCAGTTCTTCCTTATTCCGGGTAGAGTGTGTAAGTGGATCTCTGAAAGTAATGTTTTACCTCCTGGTTGGATTAGTACTTCTGATTTTGATTAGAGCTGGGCCATCTATATATTCAACATGTCAGAAGAAGTGCCAATCCCAAGACAGCCAGGTTCAGGTGCTAATGGTTGCGCTCTTTGTAATTTACAGTACTGTATGTTGTCGACCACAATGAAGCGAACTCACCGCATGGTGTTTTTTTTTTTCACATTCTTACCGTGCATCTTGATATTATCAACGTTTTATTTATTCAGCAACGGATGCACTAGTGAGTTACCTTAACAAACAATATTAAAATTTACATTGAAACAGCTCCGACATGTTTCGGTGCAGTTACACCATCATCAGGGAGCGCATTAATTCGTGCTTACTACAGTTAACAGTTGTTAAAATAGTCCATTAAAATACATCGGTGTGTGGTTAATACGGTGATGGCGTGGCTGCATATATTAGTTCCTTATTGGTGTATGTATGTTGCACTGTTCGGCAGTAGGCTGCACCAGTTGGTGAATAAATAAAACTTTTGTAATAATCACCGCATGGTGTTTTTGCTTGTAAGTTCTTGAGAAACTAGTAGTCGCTCATCGATTCTGATCCCTAGTCTGTGCCATGTATTCTATGAGTGTGGGTTGACGGAAGTTTTATCCTCAGCCCATACAAAGAATTTTTGGAACTAGGAAGCGTGTTATCATTCTCATTTTACAACTTAGTTAAAATCATATCCTTTCTTAAATTCATCAAAGTCACCATAGAAATCCTTAGCGTTTTTTTTTTTGCTTCAACACCCTTATTTTTGTCTTGCAGGTAAGTTCTTATGCAAATCGATCTTCTTTGTTGTTTAACTTTCTCTCTTTTCAACAAAACCCTTTTTCTTTGTTTAAGCCACATGTAATTACCTTGGGCATCGTCTTCAAGGATTTGGTATACCATCAATAGCTTCGTCCATTTAAACAGCCCGTCTTGATCATTATTAAGCCCACCACGGTTTATTTTGGTTGCATAATTGATTGACAGCTGATTTAACGAACCTGTAGGTCTGTTGCGCGTAGTCTGAGGTGCGGCTGTGAATAGTTGGTTCAGACGAAGTGTCCGTGGCGGATTGCGTTGGAGTGCGCAAGCTGATAAAAGTCAGGATTACTAATCGTGCTGTCAGAAGTTCGGTTCGCATTACGCCGTAGTTAAATCCGCTTTGTTTAATTTTCGATGATATTGCAGTCTATTATAATTGTTTATGTGTATGTGGCGAGTTTTTGTTGTGCAACAGCCGTTTGACTTGAAAGTATGTTTGTCTCTTTCGCTGCAGTAGCGAGACTTTCTGTACGGTGTAGAAATATGATATTTACTGCTGTTGCTTTCATTTTCTTTCAGCGTAACGGCCGTCGAGTTTTGGCAGTGTGAAGGAAAGTAGGTCCTACTGCTACCGCTACGCTTTGTCAGTGCAGAATGTTGCTTCATATCATATCTATATTTCATTCAAATCGACTCAGTTCGTTGTGCCGTATGGCATACTGTGTGTACCGGGTTCGGTTGGCTCTCTCAAAGTTCTCCTGGTCGATTTACAACTGTATCCTGACGTTTTCGGACCATCGTACTGCAGGAAAACCTAACTAATTTGGAGCAAGATTTAAAACACTCGATGCACTGATATTAATTAAATCCCAAATATATTAACCATACTTTAACTGCCCCACGATCGTACCAGGCCGCGTTTCATAATAACACCAATATAATGTCTTCATTGCTACTCAACTAAAAGGTAAAGGTATAATTTTGCCGTTACAGGCCAGGTGTGGCACAGAGGGTGGGTAGAGGTATAGCTCTACTCTTCCATGACCGCGGCACTAGAATGGGGTGAGTGGTCAGCAGCACGCCCCGGCCGCACTTTACCCCCGGGAAAGACCGGGTACCCATTTTGCAGGAGTCTGGGTGGGCACCAGGGTCGGTCTGGACGGGCGGAAAATCTCGTCCCCACCGGGATTCGATACCGGACCGTCGGGCCCGTAGTCAGTCGCTATACCGACTGAGCTATCCGGCCCACATTGCTACTCAACTGCAGTAGTTAAATACATCACCAAAGAACCCTTCACTATTCCATTCGACCCTCAGTGTATTGTCTCAAGCCCATTTTGCTTCCTTGTATTATGTCTGTCTTTAAAACGTGACTGTCGGTTTTAACGATGCTGATGACAAATTATGTCCGCTCGTTGTGCACATTTGGTCAGGTTAGCTTTCTTCTCGCCGTTATTTTCGGTCTGTAATTGAGTCCATGCCGAGACGAATGCGATTTGTGGTTGAAGATCTGGATTCTGCACATCGTATTAAAGATGCCAGAAAATTGTGTGTCTGCAGTCACATTGAAAGACGGAGAAGCAACAGCTATAACTGCACAGTTTAAATGAGTGTTCAAGCGAATACATGATGTGTAAAGGGGGGAGGAGGACTTTTGTCGTTACCACGACGACCGCATGCCCACTTTAGAAGGGCGTGTATGGCAAGCATTTCTTCCTTCAGTATCTATAAATATCCTCAATCACACCCAACTCACTTGTAAATAGTTTTATTTATATGGCAGTTAGTTTCGACCCTAAACTCTGGTCATCTGTAAATAACTAGTAACAGAACACGCTTCATTTCCACAGACTCAGACATCATTTACGTTCCACACTACAGTCAATCCGATCTGATACTCTGGGACGTCGTTAAAATGTATCACAATCTACAAGGATTTTGTCTTCAGTACGTAACTCTACCATAAATGATAATTGCATCCTACATATTACAACACATCGGGACTTTATATAAATTACCGGTGGCGCTCACCATTCGAGTACGAAATATCACAGATGGCGAAATAATACATCGCCATCGTCCCATAGAAATTTTGAAATCAGTTTTTTAAAAACAGTTTTAAATAAACATGGTTACAATTTTTTTTAAAAATAATCCCTATGCCCCTTTTTTAAACTGTTTTTACTTGTACATTTTGCGTACGTTTTTAATGTGTTTTTTTATGTAAAGGCTGCAGGTCTCCAACTCATTCTTTTAGTTAGTGTCTGTTTCAAGTTCTTCTGTTATGGCCTTGTGATTAGCCCGAGTTCATGGTCGAAACTAGTTGCCATATAAATAAAACTATTTGCAGGTGAGTTGGGTGTGATTGTATTTATAGATATTGTATTGCTACACCAAGGGGGATGTTTCATATAAACAACGTTTCATCCTTTGTTTGTCCATGGATCATACATCTGTCGGAAAAAGAATTAACATTACGCTGCGCTTGCACGTGACAGTGACGTATTTGTCTTTGTGTAATATATGTCGGGCATAAGTAATTGTAATTAATGGAAGGTAGAGGAAAGTCACGTGCGGGAAAATTAAAGGTAATTTTGAATAATTGGGATTATGACACTAGCGGTATTGTTACATTACTTACTTTTTGACCTAGGAAATTTTAAGCTCTTGATTTTCGTTACACGTGGGGTACATTCCTCCAGCAGTTACTAGCGGACACACACACACGCATGCACGCTGACGTGAGGTCATGCTCAGGAATGCAGGGTATACATGTAACAAGGTTCGGAAAGATCTACGCTCAACACCGTTTATGTTAATGAAAAATTATTTCATTATCAGAGTGGGTTAATGTAACATGAAAATATTGGAAAGTATAGTTAAATTGAAGAGGAACAGTCATTTTAAAGTTGTCCATTCCGTTCATTTCTCTTAGCGTAAAGGTAAAAGTAAAGGAATCTCATTACAGGCCTGGACAGGCCCCGAGGGTTCCAGGAGGATGAGACTCCTAGATTTCAAAACATTCGGCATCTGAAGGTGATAATGTTGTCAGCCCTACGCACCGGCCGCTTTTACCCCCCAGGAAATATTCCTGGTACTCATTTCTGTTAGAGGCTGAGTCGACCCCAGGGTCATAGTGCGGCCGGAAGGATTGTCAATGAAAAATTCCAATGACACTATCGGGAATCGAACCCGCGACCTTCCGGCTTGTAGCGCAGTGCCTCAAACAACTGCGCCACCGCGTGCCCCCCTCTTATCAGCATACACCATTTATTTACCAACTAAATGCACGTTTTTAAAGTAGTCCAAAACGTTAAATGAGCCTCTCCAACATGTTTTGAGAACGTAATGACAATTGGAAATATGTTCTTAAAAGAACTGGCACTGTGTTGTCCCTGAAGAAGGCACAGGTGCACCGAAACATGTTGGGGAAGCTCATTGAATATTTTGTACTAATTTAAGAATGTGCATTTAGTTGGTAAATAAACGGTGTACGCAGAAACAATTATCTTCATAAGCCCACAAGTAAGGTTGAGTAAACAATGCTAATTAGACAGATATGCTGTAAAAAATACGTGACCTGTGACAAGCTGGATTTACACCCATGCACGCACTGTGAAGACATGCTTAACTGCAGGTAAAGCTCTACGCCTCAAATTTGAAAGCACATCGTTAGCTTCAGGAGCCGCTCGCCTTTTCGCCGGGAAAATAACACATCGTAGAGTCCAATTGGTGTGATTTAACACGGTGACGCACGAGAGGGGAAGTGAAGGGGAAACTGGCGAATGGAGTGGGTAGCCAGTACTCTTCACACTACATCGTAACATGGCGTATACTGCCGCTGATGCGCACTCCTCGGGTGCCAGTAGTTGACTGAAATGACGCCCCCGCCTGTTTAAATGGACTCGTCCGTTTCGCCGAGAGACGAAATCTGGTTTCTGCGCGTGTGCCATCACATTTCAAACTCAGTCTACCCACTGGGTGGGAGGATTGGACAACCCCAGAACAGGTTCGGGTGCGGTTGTGAAAATGAACTTTTATCCCTCTGCCGAGAATCGATCCCTAGTGGACCATTCCGTTGTCAGTCACTTTATTGTATACTGCTGCATTCAAGAGTATATTGATAAATACATGGCGTATGTGCATTGTACTGATTTTCTCTAACCGAAGTGTGACAGGGGACCGAACAGCAGCTGGTTTAGGGTTGATTAAATTTGAGAAAACTTTTTGAATGTAGTCATCCCGTTGTGTTTTATTCTTAGATATTTAATTGATATGTAATTCAGTCAACACAACAATAATATTAAAATATCAACTATGTTTATGATGACTCCGAGTCGAAACATGTCGATGTTTCGACTCGAAGGAGTCATCATCAGGCTATATTTAGAACTACGTATGTGTACAAGGTAACTGTGCACATTTTGGGATCCCAAAAAGGCTTACAGGGATCCCAAAATGTGCACAGTTACCTTGTACACATATGTAGTTTTAAGTATAGCCTGATGATGACTCCTTCGAGTCGAAACATGTCGCTATAAATATAGATGATATTTTAATATTATTGTTGTGTTGATTGAATTATATATGAATTTAATATTTGAAAAAACTTGTTCATCGTGTGGATTGCATGACCACTGCCCTAAATTAGTTACATGTAATCAACAGCTTTGGATTTGTTTTCGAAGACATTAAATTTTTCTGCTTAAACTTACCGTAATATCCCCACTCCCACGGACTTATGTTACGGCCGGGATAACTAGTCGGTGTAGTGACTAGGCCACGGGCTGGACATCCTGGGAATTGTGCTTCGATTCCTGGCAGCGGCAAGAGACCTTTCTGTTCTCGTAAGTGTCCAAACTGGCTCTGGGGCGCACCCATCTTCTCGGCACTGGGTACCGGTAATAAAGTGACCGGGGCGGGTAATGACCACTCGCCCCATCTAACATCGATGTTAAGAATAAGTGGAGTTATACTTCTGCTCCCCCCATACGCTTTCGTGACATGCCCAGAGACGGCTCCTCCTCATTTTGCCTTTACCTTTCTCTTCATATTCATATAGATAAGTTGTTTAAAAGTCAGTCCAACTCGGATGTGGTAGGGAAGCAGTCGAGCACGGTATTCCGGGATTCTCTTCTTCGGTGGATTCAGACCGTATCTGTGCGATGGTACGTAGAGATCGGTGTCATATCCACAGCACGGCCTGTACACTGCGTATACTATACCAACATTAAGGAACGCGGTAGTGTTGTTGCCTCTGATACACGTGAACTTTGCCGGTGCTCTCTCGTAAAATTCAAGGTACATCGCCAAACGTTCATGTCGCGACGGGAACCAGGTTATGCCTTCGCCTATCTCGGTAGCTTCATTTCAAAATTAAACTCAGTTGTGTTTTTCTTGTATTTCATTGCTGGGTGCGTTAGAAAATTGTAAAATGTGATGTTAGTTTGAGAAGAAGTCGTGAAACATTATCCGTAATTTTCCTTAGATGTTTCTTTAAAAAAAAAAAGAACGATATAAATACGTAAGATGAAATAGGATGTTGGCAGATTTCACAAACTAGCTCATCGTGTGAAACTAGGGTACGTAATGTGAAATGTCTCATCCGTATGATTATATGACCTTTTTGCTTGGAACATTTATTAGTATTTAGTCAAATGAGTAATCTAACAGGTCAATGACTCCAAAATTTGTTTTTTCGCGAAGATTTAGTGGTCTCCCCCCCCCCCCGGCGTATTGAATTTCGTAAGATAGCGGAAAGGATTAAATACGCAACATAGGCACATAAATCATCATAACATTGATCCAGTTCTTGTACGTATTTCGCTGCTGCTGTCGGTTATTTCGTGTGATATGGGGACCAGTTTTGTCTTCCCTTCCGTATCATATAGTTACCTGGCGCTGTTTCCGTTCTGGTCCTGCAGGCCAACACAGCTTCACCTTGTCTCAGTATATATGGTTTGAAATCAATATTGTCTGCCCTTAATTCCCTTTCTTGGTGATCCTGGGCAGTGTGGGCTGCCTTTTTGTATGGAAGTCTGGGTACACGTCATCGCTCTAAATATTCACCTAACCGAAGAGAATTATCAAGTGAAAGGTAGTGACGTTGATACTTTAAATATTTACATCGTTCCATGCATTTTCGTATAACGTGCTTTTTCACGAAAATCTAGATCAATAAAACTGGATTACCAGAACACACATAATTGGTGCCATTGCGCAAGGCTTGTTCTCCGTCCAGTTAGCCTTGATTTACACCGATACAGCTAAGCCTACTTAACCGTTTTTAGTGGGTTAGGTCTGACTGACACAAAGTATCTGCATCGTTACTTTCGAAGTCCTGTTTTACAAATGGCCCTGTCTGTCTGCACAATGGACAACCGTACACACGGCCTTCCGGATCATAGCGTACATTAGCGCTATTGTAATCGCAGCAAGGAGCGTCTGCCACTTTTTTGTTGGGTTTGAGGAAGATCTCTTCAGTGCATATGGCTTCTGTTCTCCAGAACGCTTGGCTGCACTTTATATGTACCCGAACCTCGTGGTTGAGTGGTAAACACGCCTGCTTTAAGTACGGGAGGTTTCGGGTTCAGACCCCGGGTGCCCTGATGTTTTTCGTGTCTTTTTCTGTACTTGCTTTCTGCACTTAATTTTATACGGTACGATTTATTCTAATAGGCCGTATACTTTTCATTTTATTTGCTATAATGTTGACTGTTTCACCTTTACACTTGGAAGACCGTCTGTACGTAATCCAAGAATTAGTAATTCGAAATGGCTTAATTGAGGCGTACTCGCAACTGCCAAAGTTTGTCACGATGTATCATCTCCCCTCAAAACTGGACCAATATTAATAGTTTGTAGATAAGCTTGTGGTTCAGGACGTATGTCCACGAGTGTAAATAGACTCCGGCTGCCTTTCACGGTCGCCTTTCTACAAGTCGAATTCGCCTGTCTTGTTCGCTCAGCTTTCACACGTGTCGCCCTTGCCCCGTTTCATTCTGCTGCACTTTTGGAATATCGGGACGAACTGTATTACAGAGACTAGGTTTGTCGTCTGCGCGTTTCCAAGAACATACGTTTAGAAGAAAAGATTTTACAATATTTTAGTTCGACGGTATCATCCATGTACACAATGGCATAACAAAATCGTACTTTCGAGTAGCCATTATTGTTATTTGTAACCATGTTCTGGTCCCCTGGATTTACTTATGCTCGGTCAGTTGATCTTCGGCAAGTATTTAGATTTCTTGGCTGTTATTAATTCATGATTTTTTTTGTCGTGCAATTGACAGTGTCTAATTTAAACTATTCGACTTACACTTCCTGCGTTTCCTTAATCTTTGTTTAGTGGGAACGCGTAATGGCATGATGCTAATGCTTACATATGAAACAGCTCAACAGAATATCATCCTATATTGATGTGTCTATTGGACGTTATTCATTGTGGGAAGAAAGTGTTTGATGGATGTCTGAGGATTGCGCCCAAAAAATATACGATTTTCTTGACTGAAAGCCACAGCGATTCGGGGGGGGGGGGGGTTTTTGGTGAAGGCTTCTTTGACTGGGATTATTGGGCCTACCTTTTTTGTTAAATAACCAAAATCATTTCCGTTTCAAGG
>Ga0123354_10015456_pt1 | contig 11918 bp, 8 predicted proteins | sample TergutLab28metaG_2_FD_97872 | JGI IMG/M metagenome (GOLD analysis project Ga0123354, IMG submission 97872) | Labiotermes labralis P4 segment gut microbial communities from Petit-Saut dam, French Guiana - Lab288 P4 | ecosystem: Host-associated > Arthropoda: Insects > Digestive system > Gut ... | reverse complement strand
TGGCAGCCGAGGTGTGCGCATCAGCGGTAGTAATGCTGGATACACCATGTTCTGGGGTAGAGTGCAAGACTACTGGCTACCCACTCCACTCGCATGTTCCCACTTCACTTCCCCTACCGTGCGTCACCGTGTGCCATCAGGTTTCAACTGAGCTCTACCGCGCGAGATACGCCCATCATCTCGTGGTGTGTAGTCGGCAGTCTGTATCATGACTGTGATGTCGACAAAAAAGTTTGTAATGCAATTGAAGTGACACCAACTTCTCTTCTTTTTACCTATGGTGTTTTCAGCCCGGAAATAAACTTTAAGACTAGAGTCTTTGAACAACTTAGTAATAAGGTTTGTTTGTCGTACAACGTGTGTGAATTTGGTCCATTTAGTTTATGTAACTGTTTTGACTTCATTTTGTGTTTGCGCACCAATTATGCGGACAATTTTATTTATTTATTTCTCTTATTTTCTTGCTACAGGTGAAGATCTGGTTCCAGAATCGACGTGCCAAGGCGAAGAGACTGCAAGAGGCAGAGATCGAGAAGTTAAAAATGGCTGCTGTAGCAGCGGCACGACCGCCCCACCTGTACGGTCCTGGGCCTCACCATCCCGCACTACAACAGTACTTCCACCATCATCCAGATCCCACTCTCCTTGTCGGGCCGGCACACCACCTAACAGCCGCCGCCCTGCTTGGCAGACACCACATACCATCTCTGATCCCACCACCCCCAACGGGATTATGTCACCCTCAGAGCGGCGGAATGGTCTCACCCGTGGCCACGGCTGGTTCCACCGGACGTGCAGGTTCACCTTCTCCAACTGCCATCGGACTCTCGTAACCAGCGCACAACAGATAGCGAGACATTACATCAGGACACGGCGTCTTGTGCTACATATGTTCTGCGAGCAAATAAACAGACAATATCGTTTATTCGGCTGTTGATCTAAACGGTCTTATTCTGTTCGTGGTACTGTGATAAATTGAACCCGTCATAATATTAAGCATATCAGTAAGGACTGATACAGCTGACAGATTGAAAGTTTTTAAAACAATGGAATGACATTTTCTCTCTGAACCAAATGAGTGTAACAGAAGATATATCTGTGTATTTGTGCACATATGCCCGAATGTTGATTCTCAGACCGTTCGCCATCAGAATAAGGAATGGCTTCACAATATGTAGCCTTATGAAGTCGAAGGGTTTGAAATCATACCTTTGAAGTTCCGTGATATCAGTCTTCCACCGCGAAGTAGATGAGAACTGCGCTGTCCTGGGTTACTGCTCGTTGTGTAACAACCCAGAAGAGCGCACTTGTCAAACCAAGAGACACGATTACACATAGGGCCAGCTGTTCTTCAGGTGTAAGAGGGTAGAGTTCTCACAGAATAACTGACAACAGAACATATCGTACGGTGATACTTTCCATATACAGATGTATCGCCATCTGAATCTCAGATCGCACTGTAGGAAGTCAAGTAGAATCGCGTTATAATTTGAAGCGATCATTTGTTATCCCAAGACAGTGACAAATAAACCGATGTGTGCACCTCCTATACAATTTATAATTATCAAACGCCTCTTTAATTGCACCAAACAAATGCACTATTTATATTCATTACATATATTTATTGTATTTGCTTTACATTTCGATGTTACCAACACCATCATCAGGGAGAACTTTTGTGTCCTTTACTCAAAACCGCATTCTGTTGCATAGCCATTATCTATGGTTACTGCAATAGTTATATGATAAATATAAAAGGTGCAGCTTGCATTTATTGAAGTTACAGTAATGTTTACAGTGCTTGATCATAGGTGTTGCTCTATTGTGCTATATGCTAAATACCGTAAAAGTCTATGAATAAAACCTTCTATATATTACATGTATGCATGCAGTTATTTATCATCGGCTTTTGATTTCGTGGATTGTGCAGAGCCTAACAATATACGCTCATTGTTCTTCAAATCTGATTGGGTCCGTGTGATATAAAAACCCCCCAAGAAGATCCCGTGTTTATACACAAATAAAACCGGAGTGAGTTACATAAAATCATAGCTAATAGCTGCGTAGCAGAATGTGACTTTAGGTGCAGGACACAAAGCTGTCCCTGATAGTGGTGTAACATAGAAACATGTAGGAGAAACACAGTAAATGCAAGTAATGAATAAATATAGTGCAGTTGGTTGGTGTAATTATAGAGACGTTTGGTAATGTGAGAATGCACGGAATGGAATACTTCCAAGTAGTTGATAATTGTTTAAGAATCTTAAACTTTTACATGTTTTTATAAAAGAAAATTACTAATTTGGAAGGCTAAAATATTTACGTCTTGCTGACTGTCTTGCACACATAAGCGCAATTGTCGTAAGTCACAATGTTAAGTTTCGTGTCCTCGTGTTCCGCTGCAGAAGATTTGTACCGGATCGAAAGAGATGTATTGGCGGCCACTGCATGCTGAAGCTAGTGTCATTTGAATGTGCTGTTTTAAAACGCAAGCATCTTTCAAGAACGAAGTAATGTCACTCCTCATGACATTGTTGTTACGGTAGCTCCATCAATAACGTGTTGCTGGACCTGACGACACCACCACCACCACCACCACCACCACCACCATCATCATCATCATCATCATCATCGTCGTCGTCGTCGTATTTACTAATTTTGTTGTGTGTATTGACGTGAAGAAAAATCCTGAACTGTAAAGAATTATTCCTTCGCATTTCGTTTCAACAGTACTTACCAGCATTGAAACATTTGAAAAGATTTTTAAAGCCTTTTTTCATTTTCTGTTCAAACAAATATATATATATATATATTTTACGTTATTATATATATATATATATATAAATAACGTAAAATATTCTGCGATAAAATGTGTTAAGGCCCATACTACACTTACGAAATTGGCAAGTTAGCATATCTGCCATATTGACTTTATTATTATTATTATTATTATTATTACTTTTCTGATTTTCCAAATTACAGGACGTTCGTTGTGAAGTCTCTTATTTGAATTGACATAAGGCGAACTAAACCATTGGTAATTCAGTGATCTAGACCAATGTTGCACGGTTCATCACCTGCACAGATGAAAGTCACTCCGGAAAAATACCTCTTAACAGATTCCAGTTTCAGTGCACCCATATTTAGACAAAGCGTCCTTGAATGTATTCAAGGCATAATGAGGTGTAACGTTCTTTATCCCGTGTCGCTCATCATATAAACTGACCATCAACGTCGAGTATTTCTGTCATTCCTCTTCTACAGATTCTGAGTTCGAAAATTCGACATGGCCTGCTTGAACCACGATAAAAAATTTTCATGTTATTTCTAAGTCTTTCCAGACGAGTTCTGGCACGGTACAGTGAAATAAACAACAACTTTTCCTTTCATGCAGTTCTCTTTATTTGAAGACAGCCCGCTAGTCGACGATATGCAAAGAACGCAGTTGAAAATCTCACAACTGATCCTACCAGCACACGATAAGTGTACTGTTGTTCATACAGGCCTCAAAAATTGAAATTTAGACGTTTTTAAACAGCAAGCTAATGTGAACTACGTGGTGTACGACTGCCTACCTATTTCTAGGTTATAAAATTTACCAGTTGTGGGGTATGTGGTGGTACTGCTCTACAAACCGGGTGTCGTGGGTTCGATTTCCGATGGAGTTATTTCGATTTTTCACTGGCATAATCCTTCCGGCCGCACTATGGGTCTGGTGTCAACTCAACCTCTAACAGAAATGAGTACCAGGAGTATCTCCTTGTGATCAAAAGCCGACGGTGCATACGGCTGACAACCTTACATCCTTCCTGTGCTGATTTTCTAGAAATTCTGGGAGACTCAACATCCTGGAACCCTCACAGCCTGTCCAGGCCTGTGTAGGGATTGCTTTACCTTTCCCTTAATTGTTATCACTTGCGCCACACAGCTTTTTACTGTACTTGTGTTTATACATTTGTTATTCACTAATCCATTAATCCGCCCCATTCTTAAATCACTATGGTCATTTTTCCAAATTCCCGTGTGAAAGAGGACGAATAGTAATTCCACGGTTCATTTTGGAAGGAAATTAAAAACGTGTTGCTTAAATTTTTTTACAATTTATGACTTACTGTTTTGTTCAACATTAGGTGTATAATGGCAAAGAAAATTGTGCCAGCAAAACGTCTGACCACCGGTGCCGACTGCCTATGAGGCCCATCCACCTTCCTATCCTGGGATTAAATTAGTCTCATGATTAAGAATGAACTGAGTCCTTCGCTGCAGTATCCCCACACACGAGTATCTTCGCTACATCGCGCTTAATCATGGCAAAGGTAAAGTTATATCATTCCCTGTGCAGTCATATTACAGGCCCACAGGGTTCCAGGGGATTGAGTTTCACAGATTTGAAGACAAATGGCACATAAAGGTAGTAAGGTTGACGGTCCCACCCATCGGCTTCCTTTACCCCCACGAGAAATCCGTGTATTCATTTCAGTTAGTGGCTGAGTCGACTCTGGGACATAGTGCGGTCGGAAAGATTATATCAATGAAAAATTCCAACGGCAACATTGGAAATGGAACCCGCAACCTTCCGGCTTGTAGTGCAGTGCCACCTCGTACCCCGCTTTATTCCTGCCTCTTAACGTCTTCTTGTAATTCACTTCGTGCAGTCTGGCCGTAGTGTAAAAGTTTCGCAGGGAATTTTTGTCTCCATCTTCGAAGTTGTAGTATGAAGAGTAAGCCAAGAAGCTTTCCTGCTTTGCAGATGCAGGAGAACTGAACAGAACGGTGCCACATCCCACAAGGCAATAAGACCTAAAATCTCAAATTTTTTACGCTGCCACAGAAGTGCATGTAGCACAATAGAGAAAAGAAAACGCATATATTTTGTCGAGTGTCCAAATGTCCATTTAAGAACCTAAGGTTTTAGTGCAACGGTCTTTTGGGATGTGACGTCGTGTAGTTTATCTGGTTACAAATTTCCCGAGAAACCTGTTGCCTGTATCTTCATATTAAGTTGGGGAGATCAGCTTCTTCCAAAACGTTGACACATATCCGCTAAGCTGCACGGCGTCATACTCGAGACTACCGCAATATTTTGTACTAATTTTCCTTTACATCCAAATTGTCTGGTAAAAAATTTGAATGTACGGAAGATATGAATTCAACACAAAATCACAGAAATACTCGACGGCTAGAATTGCGAACCAATCAAAAGGCAAGCGTCTTCCGCTTCTGGGGTCATATCGCCGCGTCACTTGGTGGCTATCGCAAGCAGTGAAAATTAATAAACCGCTGCTGATCGCAATTAAAAATTATCCAACACAATTTATGAACCATTAAAACGGGCCTTGGACTAATGTATTTCCACACGATAACACCAAGTGGCGACCTCAGTAGAAGGGTCCTTCGACTTTGGAATCTGTCATCATTAGGTTTATGACTCACCAACATACGGCAGCCATAAAATATTATTAATATTACTTAATTACTGTTTTTGTATAAGCCATTTCAGTCGGACTTTTCCTACTGATATTCTTTCATTACTATTTTTAAGTGAACTTTTGTTAAAGAATCTGCTCTACGTTATTGTTTATCGCAACATGTCAAAGTCGATCTTATCGTGAACAGTAATAATAATAGTAATACTAATAAAATTAATGAAACGCTCAAGTATAATTAAGAATGACGCAAATAAATAGAAATATCACGAAGATATAAACTGCGTAGGATTTCATTACTTAAAAAGGGTGTTTCTAAAATCCAGCCATGGGCGTGCGCAGTCACAAATTGCTGCGAAATATTCATAGTTCAGTGAGAACATGTCGAAAGGTTCGTGTGTAAATGACAGCCAGTATTACGTGGGTTCATATTGCCAGAATGATCCCTGCTGGCGGTTCTTAACTTCATATCCTAAATATATAGTGTGGAGAGGAACTTTGTACATATGTATGATTGATAAATTATTGTAAATATTATTATAAATAAAATATGAGTAATATGTGTATAAATAGGTACTAGTAATGTACATTGAAAAGCAAAGTTTTATGTGACAGGTAACAATGTACGGTACTATGTTGTTTATTTAAAGAAATATAATTCGAAACAGCCTAGCGATGTTTTATTTTTGTCAGGTTTTACGCCTGCGGAACAGCTGAGACAGCTGAGCCGCTGTGGTGACAAAACTGAGGGTCGGAAAAGCGAGGAAGCTTGGTACGACTCCCGCTAGGAGCCAGTGATTCTTCAATTTCTCAAACCGCCCAGAACGGCCATGGACCCCAGTCAGACCCTTGATCATTTCATGATGGGAGCACTTATCAAAGGGATACAGCCACCTGGCCCTGAAACTTACCACTCACCCCCCCTCCAGTACGGAACCTGAGAATTAACATATTTACAATTTTATATCCAGTAGGTCTTTATGACGCTACCGTGCACTCTGGAGAGATGCTCCTATGCACACACAAATCACGTATAGTGAAGGCGGTGAAACGCCACTTTATGTAGGTTATACAGACAGAAGTGTTCCTGCAGACAGCCCCTTCTATATAAGCACACCAGTGATATTCCTGAAATTTCACACTTCACACTTCGGGCCCAAGCCACACAAACGATGTAACATTAGTTCGATGGTTAGTTTCTTTTCCAGAACGTTTAAAGCAGCATCACAATTCTTACTGTCCAGGCATAGACTGCACAAGAAGTAAATAGGTTTCCTTCGAGCAAAAGAGTAGGTCACTTCACTTGGGGGCTTCCGTTCCAGGGTCTTTCTTGAAACTTAAAAGTTCGAATTTTCCACGCATTCGCTAGAAACGACGTAGGTTTGGTTGCGATCGGTCAATACTGATGACCACTTTTCATGGAGAACAAAACACCTTTTTTGTATTGTTCTCAGTTTCTATAAGAGCGACTATCCTGCTACATTACACATTAAATTTTTCACGCATGCTCTACTTACGAAGTAGGTTTGTTTGCGAACAGTGAATAACGAAGAGCACCTTACTTGGAGAACAAAGAAACCGTAGTTCTGTGTCTCGGCTTCCATTGGAGGGATTTTCCTGCAACATTTAGCTTCGCGGTTTCCACGCGTGCCCTGCACAACACGATAGCTCGGTTCCGGTCAGGCAATAATGTAGGGAACTTTACTTGCTTAACAAAGTACCTTTTCGTCTCAATCTCGGCTTCCATTTGTTGGATTTTCTTGAAACTTCGTACCCCACACTTACCATGCATGATCTATATAAGATTCACGTTTGGTTGCAACTGGTCAATAATGAAAGTCACATTATTTGGTAAAGAAAAAAACTTTACGTCCATATCTCGGCTTCCATAGAAGTGTCTTTCCTGAAACTTCATAACTCGCATAGATCATGCCGCCGTTTCTAAAGACGTGACTTCGTTTCCGATCGGTCAATAATGAAAGTCACAGCAGTATCGCGACTTCCATTAGAGGGATTTTTCTGAAAGCCCACACCTAGCAATCTAAGCGCATTGCCTACAAACGGTGTGAGGTTGGTTTCGATCGGACCCCAATGAAGAGCGCTTTACTTGGAAAGCAAAGTACCTTCACGTCAGTATCTCTGCTTCCATTCGAGGGAATTTCCTTCAACTCCACACACACACACAGTCCTCGGCTCCCATTGACTGAGAACTTTGTCAGTTTGGTTGCGATCAACCAATAATGAAGGGCACTTGTAAAACAAAGTACCTTCGAAGCAGTAATTCGGTTACTCAATTATTATACAAACTACTGCATATATATATATATATAATTTTTATAAAATTTACACATTAAAACATGAAAACATTAAAACGCTCCGACATGTTTCGGTCCTAGGACCATCATCAGGGAACCATATCGTCCTTGCTAAAGTCACACTATAAAAAGTCACATTAATTTCGCTGTACAAGTTGTACAAATGGTACAGTGAAAATGATGCAAGTTTTTTTTTTTTAATTTTTACATTCGTAACGTGCATTTGATATTATCAAAGTTTTTTGTTCACCATCCAATGCACAAATGTTTGTCTTAAAAACAATATTAAAATTTACATTAAAATACTCCCGAACACTGCGATATACACACATCAACAAGGACACTACCAATACATGCAGCCACATCACCACCGTTTTAATCACACAAATGAAACATAATTGACTATTTTAACGAAGTGTAACTTCAGCAAGCACGGAAAATGAGCTCTCTGAAAATGGTGTGACCGCAACGAAACATGTCGGAGATTTCTTAATGTAAATTTTTATATTGTTTTTAGGAAAATCACGTGTGAATTCGGTGGTGAATAACAAACTTTGATGCCAGTTTTGTTGCGATCTGCCAGTAATGAACGAAACTTTATATGGGCAACAAATGAGTTTCACGGAAGTATCTCGGCTTATGATCGAGGGAATTTCGTGAAATTCCATATCTGGAAGTCTACTCGGATTTCTGCAAACTGTGTCATTCTGGGCTCAGTTGGCCTGTAATGAAGAGCACTTTACTTTGGGAAAAAAGAACATTCACCTTGGCTTCCATTCCAGGTATTTTCCTGAAACTCCAAACCTAGCACTCAAACATAATTGACTACAAACGATATCAGTTTCTTTGCAATTGGCCTATAATGAAGGTCACTTTTACTATAAGGACAAACTACCTTCATGGCAGTATCGCTGCTTCCATTCAAGGGATTTTCCTGAAAATTTTCACCTAGCACCCTACGCGCCTTGCCTGCAAATGCTAGTGATTTGCGATCGGCCTGTAATGAAGGGCACTTTATGTGAAGAACACAGTACATTCACGTGAGTATCTCGGCTTACATTCGAAGTATTTTCCTGAAAATCCACGCCTAGTACATTACACGCATTGCCTTCAAACGGTCTCAGTTTGGTTGCAAAAAGCATAAAAAGAACAGCACTTTATTTAGGGAACAAAATACACTCAGGGCAGTTCGTCGGTTTCCATTCGATGGGTTTTTACGTAGGTTCGGTTGTGCTCGATCAGTATATAAGGGCACTTTACGTGGAGAAGGAAGTCCTTTCTGCGCTCTATCTAGCCCATCATCCGAGGAATGCTTCGGAATGTCAATAACTAACACTCTATGTGTATGGCCTGCAAACTTCGGAGGTTTCTCTAAGATTGGTCAGAAGTAAAGGCCATCTAATTTGGCGAACATAGTAACTTTCTCGGTAAGAGGGTGTGCTGATAAGTCCTTAGCCCGACCAGGAAGGGAACAAGCTACAGCGACCAAACTCGGGATTTATTCAACATACTCCCCACGAAGCTCAATACAATTCTTAGCCCGATGCTATAACTTTTGTAAGACACTCAAAAAAATTCAGAATATTGTCCGTGCAACCAGGTCCCCGCGGCAGCAATGACCTCCGCGTCGGACGAAAAATGGTGACCTTTCAATTTTTTTCAGTCCTGGGAACAGGTGGCAGTCCGACGAGGCCAGATCCGGAGAATAGTGTGGGTGACCAAGATAATGGAAGCTCAGGTAGGCCAGTTTCTTCTGGGTTGCAAGTGTCCGGTGAGTCGAGGTATTGTCGTGCAAGAACAAGACCCCCTTGGTGAACTTCCCCTGTCCTTCAAAATTTCCTTCAATTGCACCAGCAGAGATAATTAATATTCCGCGTTGATGGTATTGGTCTTTTGGAAGATAATCAATGAGGACGATGCCGTCTTGATCCCAAAAAATCGAGACGAGACCTTTTTCAGCGGATTTTTGCACTCCGAATTTTTGGGAGCGAGGTGAGCCGCTAAGCCGCCACTCCATTGATTGTTGCTTTGTCTCCGGGTCATAGTGATATAACCATGTTTCGTCCATGGTCACCAATCGCGACAGGAAATAACTTGGATCGCGCCAAAAAATTCCAAAACTTGCTCAGGCGACTGGCACCGTTGACGTTTATGATCCGCGTTCAGTCATTTCGGGGCCCACTTCATGGAGAGCTTCCGCATGTCCAAATCTTCATGAATGATGGGCCCAAGCCGCTCACGGGAGATGCTCAGTTGCTCAGATATTGATTTAGCCGAAATCCGGCTGTCTTCCAAGATTAGCTCGTGAATTTGTTCAATAATATCTGGGGCGATCACTGTTTTGGGTCGTCCAGGACGAGGCTCATCACATGTGGAAAAATCACTACGTTTAAACTGAACCACCCAGTTTTTGACGGTGGTATACGATGGTGCATGTTTCCTTAATGTTTCTATCAATGGCGTGAATTTCCTTCGGCGCCTTGCCTTGCAGGAAAAAAAAAACGAGATGACAGCTCGTTTCTCCACGTTGTTGAAATCGCGCGCTTCGCCTGACATGCTACTTTCAGCCTTTGTAACAAGAAAAGACGTGTAATTCGGTACACGAACAGGCCCCTCTCTCCAACGACACTATCGATTCCGTCGTACGATATTGGAAAGTAGGTTGAGCTAGTGACTTATCAGCATCCCCTCGTAGTATCTCGAATTCTCTAAGGGGGGGGTTCCTGAAACTCCGTGCCTAACATTCCCTGCGCATGCCCTACCAACCATGCAAGTGTTCTTAATTATTAAGCGATTGCGAACATACTAACAGGTTTTGTAGGTCATGATGTTAGGGTCCTATACGTAGAATTTCATGAAAATTCCTCCAATGGAGACGAGATACAAGTTAGAAGGTTTTTTGTTTTCAAGTAAATTTGCGTTCGTCATTGACCAATCATCATCAAATTTCAACTTTTGAATAGAATTGTAGCAGTGTGGTACGTTTGGAATAACATGAGAATGACTAGAATGGATGAAGAGGTACAGTGGAAAAGTTACATTGTTTCCCAAGTGTAAACCCCTTCATTACTGACCGACTGCGACCAACATTAGGTTTGTTGTTGGTCGCGGTAGCAGAGTGATAGATACGGTGGGTCAGGAAAGTACCTCGAAGAGAAGAAGAAATACTGCCGAGAATTTCTTTGCTCCCAAGTGAAGTACCCTTTATTTTCGGCTTATCGCGAACAAACTTGCACGACGCCAATAAAAACAGCACATTTTTTTCAAAAATGTATCACATCAAATTTTTGTTCCCTACTCAAGAGGTTCTGAAGTCGTTGCCATCTCAGGAATTTAAATGGTAGCCATGTCGACCAATTTGATGGCAGGAATCTTACGGTTGTTCACTGTGCCATGATTACACAGAACTGCTTTGCTTTTCCGCAAATATTATAAAATCTACTGAGAGAGAAAAGCGGTATCGTAGACAAGAACACCTGTCTTTCTTAATTAGTTACTTATTAATTACTTACCTACATACTTACTTATTGACCTACTTACTTACCCACTTCTTTACCTACCTACCTACCTGCTTACTTACACACTTACTTACCTACATAATTACTTACGTACCTACTTACTTTATTACTTACCCACTTACCTACCTACTTACTTACTTACTCACCTACTTACGTACTTACCCACTTACTTACATATTAACCTACTTGCTTGCTTGCTTACTTACTTAATTACCTACTTACTTACCTACCTACCCACCCACCCACCCACCCACCTACCTACCTACCTACCTACCTACCTACCCACTTACTTACCTTCTTAATTCCTTATCTACTTACTTACTTACCTACCTACGTACTTACTTATCTACCTACCTACCTACCTACCCACTTACTTACCTACCTACTTACTTACTACCTACCTACCTACCTACCTACTTACTTACCTACCTACCTACTTACTTACATACTTAACTACTTACTCACTTAGTTGTTTACGTATTTACTTACCTTCCTACTTACTTACTACTTACTTACTTACCTACTTGATTGCTTACTTACTTACCTACTTACTTACTTACTTACCTACTTACTTACTTACTTACTTACTTATTCACTCCATGGAGAAGATTCCTTTTTGAGAAGCTAATAGGTTTTCAGCTAGTCAAGAAATTCCACGC
>Ga0123354_10015455_pt1 | contig 11918 bp, 9 predicted proteins | sample TergutLab28metaG_2_FD_97872 | JGI IMG/M metagenome (GOLD analysis project Ga0123354, IMG submission 97872) | Labiotermes labralis P4 segment gut microbial communities from Petit-Saut dam, French Guiana - Lab288 P4 | ecosystem: Host-associated > Arthropoda: Insects > Digestive system > Gut ... | reverse complement strand
TTATACATCAGATATATTCGTAATGTAGTTTTAGAAATTCAAAACATTACAGGTTAATTGCTTTTCATTATTTAGCAGTTAATAAAAATAAACTTGCTTGTTCCAGATAAGCAGTTTATAAAAATATCTATTAATTAAAACAGTCTTAAGTATGACAACACAAAGAAGTAAAAAGTTTTTAAGCATGCTCGCGGCAGCCGGATTCCTGTTATTTTTTCAAGGGAATTACGTATGGGCTGACGGGAACTTGTCTAAAGTACCATCTGTGGTGCAACAGACAGGAAGAACAGTAACAGGAACTGTGGTTGATATCCACGGCGATCCGCTAATAGGGGTTAATGTAAGTATCCTTGGTACGGAAGCAGGAGCCGCGACGGATCAAAACGGACGTTATTCAGTTCAAGTACAGGGAGAGAATCAAAGTCTTCAATTTTCGTATATTGGTTATAAAACCATCGTCAAGCCGGTAAACAAAAATCAAATCGACGTTACGCTTGAAGAAGATTCTAAAGCCTTAGACGAAGTGGTAGTAACTGCAATGGGAATCAAGAAAGAGCGAAAAGCCTTGGGCTACTCGGTTTCCGAGCTGAATTCCGATGAATTGATGAAAAACAAAAATACCAATATCGTCAACTCGTTGGCAGGAAAAGTTCCGGGCGTAAATATCACGCAATATAGCGGAGCAGCCGGAGCCGGATCGTCAATAACCATCCGCGGGGGCAATTCAACCTCTGAATCCCGTCAAAACCAACCGTTATTTGTGGTGGATGGAGTTATTTACGATAATTCTACGAATATTTTGGGTAATTCCGGCACGGATGGCATGACACGCAGCAACACTACCTATTCGAACCGCGTGATGGACATTAACCCTGAAGATATCGAAACGATGTCCGTATTAAAAGGAGCAGCCGCTACCGCTTTGTACGGTTCCCGGGCTGCCGACGGGGTTGTCCTCATCACAACCAAAAAAGGGACGGAAGGGACTGTCAAAGTAGATTTCAGCAGTAAACTCAGCGCTTCCTGGGCTAATAAAGTTCCGCAGCCTCAAACTGAATTTGGACGCGGCGTTTATTCAAACAACGGCGTTTTCTCCGATATTACGTACAATTCATGGGGTGAACCTTTTGCTGCCGGAACTCAATTGTATGACAACATTGGCGATTTTTTCAAAAACGGTTCTATTTACGACAACAACGTGAGCGTATCGGGAGGTTCAAAGAATAATTCTTTCTACCTGTCGGGGTCCAATTACAATCAGTCGGGTATTCTTCCCAGAACGGGATATGACAAAACGACTTTCCGGTTCAACGGCGAGCAGAAATACGGACGCTTGACGGTTGGAGCCAATGTTGCGTATTCTATTGCAAATACCGATAAAACATTTACTACCGACGGATTGTACAATGGCGGAGGTAATGGAGTGATGACTGCAATTTACCGCTGGCCTTTATCCGAAAATATGTCGAAGTACCTGAATGCAGACGGATCGAAATACCGTCTGTTTGATGGAATCTGGGACTTGGAAAATGACTTGGAAAACCCTTATTGGATTATCAATAAGGATAAACTGAATGATCAAACCAAACGTTTCACGGGGGCGTTAAACGCTTCATTTAGGATTGCCGACTGGTGGGATATTTCGGCGCGTTTAGGTTATGACCAATATATTACCGATTCATACGCGTATGTCGCTCCGGGATCTGTCGTATCGAGAATATATCAAAACGGACGTTTAAGTAAAAGCGATTACGACTATACATTTATTTCGACCAATATTATGTCTAATTTTCATAAAAAATTCGGGGATGTAGATCTGAATCTCTTATTAGGCTCTGCCACAGAAAATACAGAATGGTTGAATCAAACGCATTGGGGATATAATTTCATTACGGCAGGGACTATCAGTCTTACCAATTTCTCCAACAACAACCGTTTTTTTACGGATGGAACCACACGGAAACGTTTGGTTGGAGCGTATGGCGAATTCCGCGCATCCTACAAAAGTTTGGCTTATCTGACTGTAACCGGGCGTAACGACTGGTCGTCGACATTGCCAGTCAATAATCGTTCTTATTTCTATCCATCGATCAGCGGCGCATTCGTATTCTCGGAATTGATACCTAAAAACGATATACTTTCGTTCGGGAAAATCCGGGCAAGCTGGGCGCAAGTAGGAAAAGATGCAAATCCTTATGCTACGATGACTTATTTGACATCTCCAATTATTTATGATTCATATATTGGAATTGGCAATTATTATCAAGGCGGTAATGCGAACTTAAAACCGGAGATACAAACTGCATGGGAAATCGGAGGCGAATTACAATTCCTGAATGGACGCGCAGGATTGGATTATACTTATTATCACAGTGAAACGAAAAACCAAATTGCTGCGCCGCGCCTGTCGAATGCCAGCGGTTATATATTTACTTCAATCAATTCAGGGTCGGTTATCAATAACGGCATGGAAATTGCAGTATCGGCTAAACCATTTGTCAGCAAGAACTTTGAGTGGAATTTTAATTTGAATTTCTCTTATAACAGGGGTAAATTGGGAACGTTCCTCGACGGAGTTGGCGTATTCTATCCGACAGACGCGCAATTCGGTCCCGTCCGGACGGCTTCTCTTCCCAATGGCGGCGATTTCTTAGCCATCACAGGCTATCATTATATGCGCGAGCTCGACGCCGATGGAAAAGAAATTAAAAACGGACGTTATCAGGTAGATCCGACTACGGGCTTATACAAGATATCTTCTACGCAGAACGATCAAGTCGGCAATCGCGAGCCTAAATTTACCGGCGGTTTCAACAATACTTTCCGACTGAAAGATTTCACATTATCGTTTTTGCTCGACATCCGCAAAGGCGGCGACATTTTTAACGGTACGGAATATTTTATGACTTCTGTTGGTATGAGTAAAACATCTACGCTGAATAATCGCCAATCGGTAACCGTGAGCGGCGTAAACAGCCAAACGGGGGATGATTTCAGCCAGACTTACGAAGCGGACAAGTCATACGTCATCAACGGCGTAACTTATTCAGGCAGGGCGATGATTCAAAATTACTGGTCGAATTACTGCAACAATTCCTATAATTTTATTACATCTGTCAATTGGTTGAAATTGCGTTCTTTGCAATTAAGTTACAACTTTAAGCGCATTCTTAAAAAACAAAATGTAATCAAAGGATTAATTGTATCGGCAACAGGAACAAACTTGTTTACATGGACGAATTATAAAGGCATGGATCCTGAAGTAAGCATAGCCGGCGGCACAGGCGGTTCCGGATCTACCGGTATCGACTATTGCGGCGTGCCTGCAACCTCCGGTTTTTCATTTGGTATCAATCTCACATTCTAACAAATTAAAATATGAAAATTATGAAGCATTTAAAATATCTTATTTCCCTGATTGGTTTAATTGCATTGGGTCTCACTTCGTGTACGAATTGGCTGAATGTCAACACAGACCCTGATAATCCGAATAATGAAAGCGCATTGGTTCAAAACCGGTTGCCATGGATCGAGCATTTTTTCGCTTACTCGGCAGGAACGGCTAATTACAGGACATCCTGTACGGCGGGAGTATATTACAGCAGCGGGGCGGCGCCTAATGCGTGGGCTGTCACCTGGGCTTTAGGAAACGCAGCCGCAACGACCACAACTACGTATCAGACCTGGTTTATTGAAGTAGCTCCCAATTTAACGGATTTGTATAATAAAGCACAAAAAGAAGGAGCCTATTATTATATGGCTGCCGCCGACGTATTTCATGCGATGGGTTTCATGAATATGCTCGATTTATATGGAGAAATGCCCTACACTCAGGCATTAAGTAATATTGCAGCTCCCGCTTATGACGACGGCAAAACCATCTTTAACGGATGTATTGCCAAATTGGATGAAGCAATCAGCTTGTTCGGCAAAACGCAGGAACTTGGCGCCACTCCGTTTTCCGCAGGCGATATGTGGAATAATGGCGATGTAAATAAATGGCTCAAATTATGCTATGGATTGAAAGCGCGTTATTTGTTGAGACTTTCAAAGAAAGCGGAATTCGATCCGCAAACGATTCTGGATTGCGTGTCGAAAGGTCCTCAATCCAATGATGATAATACTTTCTTGACCTGCTTCAATAATGCTTCGGATGCGAAGGATTATCTCCTGAGCGATCCGGTAATGACGAATCCGAATTGGGATTATGCCGCATACGGAAGCACCCAGCGAATCTCGCAATATCACTACAATTTGCTGACCAATATGCGTAATTCCGGCGTAGTGGATCCGCGAATGACCAAGATCGTTCCCGCCACTATGAGTAACATCAAATTAGACGCCGCCGGTAAAGTGCAATCGTATGACTGGCTCCGTTCCAAGGGAGTCGATTTCTATGGACCATCCGCCCGTCTGTTGGCTGGCGGCGCTCTCACCATTCAAACTTCCACCTATGCCGACGCCGATGTAAAAATCGCCTATACGATTAATAAAGATGCGGACAGGGAAGCATTTATTGAGGCGCTGAACAATAAGCATGCTTATACTGTCAATGGAAATACGGTTACTGTTACCTACGCAGCCGGTTCCATTTATGTAAACAGCACGAATTACCTTTATGCAGGCGATACCATTTATGTGAATCTGCGTCAAAACTCCACCCTTACCGGTAACGGAAGTTTGGGGGAAATGGATATGAACTGGTATTATACCGCACAATCCATGGCAGCCGGCGCAGTGGCTTCAACAGGATCGTTCCAGACTCGTCCGAATTCCGACTTTGATGTGCTCACTTATTATGAAATGTGCTTTATTAAAGCGGAGGTTTACATGAGAAACGGCGACAAAGCCAATGCCCTTGCTGCATACAAGGATGGTATTAAAGCGAATTTAGACAGAATGCAAACTAAGTTAACAGAGTGGAAAGCGAAGGGCTATAATAATCCCGACATGTTGCCGATGGATCAAAACGATATGAATACTTATCTTGGCAGCGCTGCCGTTTGTCAGAACTCAGGCGAGTTGACTATGGCTGATATCATGTTGCAGAAATATCTTGCTATGGGTTGCAGCATTGAGAATTGGAACGATATGAGGCGTTTCAATTTCAGCGCAGGGAATGTTGGCAATTTTGGCGTTGTTTATCCGGGTTATAATCGCGGACCTTTGTTTGCCGGTCAGGCGGAACTTACCGGTTCGTCAAAGACGGATCCCAACTACTGGCAAAGAAGGTGGAAACTACCGGGAACGCTTGAGTTGACCTATAACACCACGCAAGCGCTGGCAATGAATGCGCATGCAGGAGATCTTTTCATTTGGAGTCTGCCTGTTTGGTGGGATTGCATAACTGATCAGGAATATTATAATTATATTCAGAAATAACGGCTGAAAGAAAAGGAGAGGCTGTCTCAAAAGACTGTCATCCCGCGCTTGACGCGGAATCCCATGAAAAAATCTTACTTATTATCAAGGGATTGCGGGTCAATCCCGCAATGACATAATCGTCAAAAAGGTTTTTGAGACAGCCTCTTTTTTGTAGATAAAAAAGGTTAATCGTTAAGTATTCGGACTTAATAGAAAAGAAAGGAATCAATAACGAATACAACCCATTGAAATTTTTCGTACCTTTGCAGCTCGAAATTATTTAACTGACACAAGTGAAGAAGGGTTTATTTGCCATTTTTTGTTTTCTACTCGGGTTATCGCTTCAGGCACAAAAAGTTTATACTCTTTCCGTTGAAGAATTGTTTGCTATGGGAATACAAAACAGCGTTGCGATTCAGGCTTCGACTGTGAAGACTCAAATTTCAAACGATAAAACAGTCCTGGCTAAACACAAGCGATTACCTTATGTTGCAATTAACGGAACTGTAGGATATGTAGGAACTCCCGTTGTATTGAATCCCGACCTTTCGTTTATAGAACGCGATGTAATTCCCAAATGGGAGCAGGACTATCAAATTGCCGCCCGTCAACCCATTTATGAAGGAGGACGTATTCAAGGCGAAATTAAAAAAAGCGAACTGGAAAAAGCGGTTGCAGAGCTGTCGCTCCAAAAGGATAAATCGGAGTTGAAACTTTGGCTGATAGGAAAATATCTGGATTTATTCAATCTATATAAAAAACGCGATGTTTACGCTCACAACATTGAAGAAGCAAAAAAACGGCTGCACGACATCGAAAAGATGAAAGAGGAAGGTATTGTTACCACAAACGATTTGTTGCGCAGTAAATTGCTGCTAACCAATTACGATTTGGCATCTAAAGAAATAGAAAACGATATTGTTATCGTATCGCAACAATTGGATATTGTGTTGGGAATGGATGAAGCAACTGTTTTACAGCCTGATTCGACTTTCTTAACATCTTCCATGGAAATTAAACCGGAAAGCGAATATGTGAGTCAGGCTTATTTACAGCATCCCGACCTGAGAATTGCGCAAACAAATATTTCATTGGCTCAGAATGCTTTTCAAATCGTGAAAGCCGGCTATCTTCCGACTCTTTCCCTACAGGCGGGCACAGGGCTTACCCGCCCGATTCCGTATCTTGTTCCCGTTGAAGATTTGTATTTCTATTCTTGGGGTATATCGCTGAATATGTCGTACGCTATTTCGTCTTTGTTCGATAAAAAACGTAATAACAGCGTGGCTAAACAACAGATACAATTGCAGGCGCTGTATCAGGATCAGCAAAAACAACTGATTCGTACGGAAATTAAAGCGGCTTATCTTAAACATCAGGAAGCTGAAGACAGGATAGAAACGCTGAAAGAATCTTTGACGCAATCGAAAGAAAATTACCGCATTGAAAAAAATAAATATTTTAACCAGTTGACCATTTTGACCGATTTATTAGATGCAACTTCAACGCAACTTAATGTGGAATTACAGCTGACAGCGGCTAAAACAAATGCAATATATACTTATTATCAATTATTGAAAGCAAGCGGAAATTTATAGTTATGGATACAGAGAAAACAGCTTTACCGAATATAACTCTTGAGGAAAAGGGGGAAGAGAAAGATAAGGAAAAAGGGAAGGAAAAGGAAAAAGAGGAACAAAAGTCCAAACCCAAACGCCGGCGGCTTAATATTATTCTTAACACGATTAGCGTTTTGCTTGCTTTAGGCGGTATAGTGTGGATTTGTTACTTTTTCCTCCGGTATTACCGTTACGAAATTACAAACGACGCTATAATCGATCAATATATTACGCCAATCAATGCACGGGTTTCGGGCTATATTCAAGATATTCGTTTTTCGGAGCATCAATTTGTACATGCGGGAGATACGCTGCTTGTCATCGACGACCGGGAATACCGTATTAAACAGATGGATGCCGAGGCTGCCCTGATGGATGCGAACAATTCCGAATCGGTCGTTTCTTCCGACATCGTTACCGCTTCTACCAATGTGGATATTTCCGAATCCAATATCGATGAGGTCAAAGCCCGTATATGGAAATTGGAGCAGGACGTCAACCGGTATAAAAATCTGCTGGATGCCGATGCGGTATCGCAACAGCAATACGACCAGATAAAAAGCGATTACGACGCGCAAAAGGCGCATCTTACAGCGCTTTTGAAACAAAAGGATGCATTAAAATCAATGTCGACTGAAACGTCTAAGCGAATGGGTAATGCCAAAGCAAACATTCTACGCCGTCAAGCCGATTTGGATATGGCGAACCTCAATCTTTCCTATACGGTCATTCTTGCTCCTTATGACGGCTATACCGGAAGGCGCACGCTCGAAACAGGACAATTGGTGCAAACAGGGCAAACCATTACCAATCTGATAAAAGACGACCGGAAATGGGTCACTGCCAATTATCTTGAAAAGCAGATCGAAAACATATACATTGGACAGGAAGTGCGCATCAACGTGGACGCTATCAGTAAAAAAACATTTCACGGAAGAGTAACCGCTATCTCCGAAGCCACAGGGTCAAAGTTTTCGATGCTTCCTACCGATAATTCAGCAGGAAACTTCGTGAAAATACAACAACGGATTCCTGTCCGTATCGATTTTGAAAATATATCTTCCGAAGATATGCAGAAATTACGCGCCGGAATGATGGTTACTACCGAAGCTACAAAGAGATAAACCAATGGCGCTTGTAGTCCGTTATTTTAAAAGCACGCGGGGCGACCCTTTCAGGGATTGGGTGCCGGTTTGGTTGAAAGCCACCGTAGGAGTCATTATTCTTGTTCCGATAATGCTCGCCAACGGCGCATACACCGGAAGCAATATCGATATATCCGGTTTTCTCGGAGTGCTTTCGGAAGATATAAACATAGCCTATTATGCAGCTTCGGCAGGAATGGCAATCGGTTATTTGGTCACTCCCAAAGTGCGACCGGTTGCTACCGTCAAAACGGTCCTTCTTATCAGTATTCTGTGCCAGATTATTCTCAGCGTCATTTGTGCGGAAACAAATTATATGGAAATCATTACGGTTTGCAGTTTTCTGATTGGTTATTTCAAAACTTTCTCGCTGGTGGAAGTATTTGCCATACTGATGCCGATTTTCGGACCCAGCGGAACCCGTAACGAATTTTATGCCAAATATTTTCCTATTTCTTTGGCTTGCGGTCAATTATCATTGGTGCTAACGGCGGAACTGGCTTATGTTTACCGCTGGCAATACATGTATTATTTCATGATAGCGCTCTTGCTTGTTGCTATTATCGCCATACTCGTATGCATGAAATACGCCCGTAAATTAGACCGCATCCCTTTCAAAGATATTGATTGGTTGAGCCTTTTCCTTATTTCCGTTTGTTATGTATCCTTCATTTATTTTGTTACTTACGGTAAGACAAAAGATTGGTTTACATCGAATAGTATGCTGCTCGCCTTTGTTTTAAGCATTGTTACCGGATGGCTTTTTTTCCGAAGGCAATTCTCCGGAAATCCCTGTGTTGACCTTTCTTTGTTAAAAAACAGACACTCAGCGGTAGTTTATATCTTAGCGTTTGTTTTGATGTTTTTTATTTCGTTCTCCATGTTGATTTCATCCTATACCACATCGGTGCTGCAACTCGACAATACGCACATGAACCGCTTGTATTTCTTTATGATCCCCGGTTTTGCAGTCGGCGGATTTTTAAGTTATTACTTTTTTATCAAAGAGATTCGCATGGCATGGCTTATTTTTATAGGTTTTGCCTGTCTGACGCTCTCCATTGGACTTCTTTATTTTCTGGTAACTCCTAACGGATTGTATGAAGATCTTTTCTTTCTGATGTTTCTGCGCGGAGTCGGCATGCACATCCTTTTTACGGCTTTTTCCGTCTATGGAATTGCCGGACTTACAGCCAAGCAAGTTACATACAACGGTTTTTATATTGTAAGCGCCCGTTCGGCTCTTGGACCAGCCGTAGGAGCTTCGATTTTAACCAACTGGCTCTATGTATTGCAACAAAAAAACGTAACGCTTCTTTCAGCCAATATAGATACGCAAAACGTAACGGCAATGAGTCAATTCGCCGCTTCCACCAAAGCGGCTCTTACGCAAGGATGGAGCATAGAAGAAGCGCATCAGTTGGCGACCAACGCGCTCTACCGCCAGGTGCAGATACAGTCGGCAATCGTCAGCATCAAAACCATTGCCGGCTGGATGCTGATATTCGGCATTATCCTGTTAATTGGAATCCTTCTCTATTTTTTCCAATTTAAACCGGTAAGACTAATCGGAATGGGGAATGATATGACAGGGGAATAGATTAAGGCTATTTTTCCTTTGTTTTTACGAAAAAAAGCATTACCTTTGCGCCGCTTTATAAAATTCCGTGTGATGGGAAGTTAGGAAGCAACAGTCTTAATTTTGAGTAACACAAACAAATAAAAATGAAAACATTTGAACTAACAGGCTCTAAAAGAGAAAGCACAGGAAAGAAAGCCGCAAAGGCTTACAGGAAAGATTCATTAGTACCTTGCGTTTTATACGGAGGCAATGAGGTCGTTCATTTTACGGTGACTAAAGAAAGTATTCGTAAATTGATTTATACACCGGAAGTTCACATTGTGAATTTATCCGTAGAAGGGAAAAATTATACCGCCATTCTGAAAGAGATGCAAACTCATCCCGTTAGCGATGAGGTGATACATGTCGATTTCCTGCAAATATTCGAAAACAAACCGGTCGTTTTAGAAATTCCTATCGTATTGGAAGGTTTGGCGCAAGGCGTCAAAGATGGAGGTAAGCTCTCGATGGATATGAGAAATCTGAAGGTGAAAGGCTTATATAAGAATTTCCCTGAAAAATTAGTCATCAATATTGAAAGCTTGGGTTTAGGTAAAACAATTCAGGTAGGCAACTTGCATTTCGACAATTTAGAATTATTGAACGCCAAAGATAATGTGGTAGCTGCCGTTAAAGTAACCCGCGCCGCCAAAGGCACGACGCCTGCAAAATGAAACAACTGATTGTCGGATTAGGGAATATAGGCGATGAATATGCCGATACCCGCCACAACATAGGTTTTATGATATTGGACGCTTTAGCAAAAGCGTCCAATGTTGTTTTTGACGTCAACAAACGTTATGGCGCCTTAGCGGAATTACGCCTGAAAAACAAACAATTGCTTCTGCTCAAACCCTACACCTACATGAATTTAAGCGGAAATGCCGTACGCTACCGGATGCAAAAAGAAAAAATAGAACTCGAAAACCTGCTGATAGTTGTCGACGACATAGCGCTTCCATTCGGCGCTTTGCGTCTGAAACCCGGAGGAAGCGATGCCGGACATAACGGACTAAAGAGCATTCAGGACGTTTTGAGAACGACGCAATATTGCCGCCTGCGATTCGGCGTCGGAAAAGATTTTCACCCCGGCGGACAAGTGAATTATGTTCTCAGTCCATTCACCGGAGAAGAGCAAAAACAATTGCCGGAAAGAATCGAGAAAGCCGTTGAAATCGTTAAAAGTTTTGTCCTGGCAGGCACTGACATTACAATGAATCTGTATAACAACAAATAAGCAATGGAAATCCGCATAGACAAATGGATGTGGGCGACCCGTATTTTCAAAACCCGCACCATCGCTTTGGAAGCCTGCAAGAAAAACCGGGTGATGGTGAATGATGTTCCTGCAAAGCCTTCCCGAATGATAAAAGCCGGCGATATTGTCCAAGTGCGCAAACCTCCCGTTACTTATTCTTTCAGAGTGCTGGATGTAACCTCTAATCGCGTAGGCGCTAAATTAGTTCCTCAATACATGGAAAACATCACGCCGCCCGAACAATACGAAATTCTTGAACTGCAAAAAATCAGCGGATTTGTCGATCGCATCCATGGCTCCGGACGTCCGACCAAAAAAGAACGGCGGGAATTGGATGAGTTTATGTTTAGCGATTAATCGCTGATTAATGTTTCGCACTTCATTCTTTAACACATTAGAAATTTGTTTATCAAAAACGAAAAAGTCCGAAGGACTGAACATGAGTAACCCCCAATGAAGCGAAGCGATTGGGGGTACAAGCGAATGCAGCTCCTCACTCTCAACCCCGTTCAGGGGTTGAATTAGCATCAAGTTCATTTTCTCTCAACAATCGCTTCCATTCATTTTCTGTATTTTCATTTTGGTGATGCGCTTGTTGGTTTTTAAAGTAAGTGATAATTCTGTCTTTTTTTTTGGATGAATAGGTAAAAGCTGCATATCCTTCACTCCATCCGCAAAACAGTGGAAATTTCCCAGATTGTTTTAGCCACAAAGAAGTTGCTACTTTAATCGTTTTGATGTAATCAGCCAATGAAACGGATGGATGCAAATCAGATAGAATATGGATGTGGTCTTCCATTCCATTAATACGATATAGTTTTCCTTTTTTGTTTTTGATTATACCCCAAATGTATTTATACAAGGAAGAAACATTGTCTTGAGAAATAGACATCTCACTTCGTTTTGTTCGT
>Ga0123354_10015454_pt1 | contig 11918 bp, 7 predicted proteins | sample TergutLab28metaG_2_FD_97872 | JGI IMG/M metagenome (GOLD analysis project Ga0123354, IMG submission 97872) | Labiotermes labralis P4 segment gut microbial communities from Petit-Saut dam, French Guiana - Lab288 P4 | ecosystem: Host-associated > Arthropoda: Insects > Digestive system > Gut ... | reverse complement strand
GTCATAACTCCGTAACCGTCCAAAATCGGACACATGTTTATATGAACTTTTTTGATCACAAAGACCTAGGAAATCACCTCCTGCAGTTATGCCCTAAAGTCGTGAAACACCCTGTATATGCTGACCCTGTAATAACGTCCGCTACATTTTTGACGTTCATAGTTCCGGGCATCGTAATATTATTCCTATAGTAAAACCAACTAGATGCACCAATGTATCAAATTTATTTTATTTTGGAATGACACTGTACATTATTTCGGACGGTCTTTCCGTCCATCGTCAGGAGTACAAGACTGTACATACAGCAACAGGCATTTGTCAAACAGATACTGCTGTACCTTCCGAAACATGTAGAGCGCCAGTCTAAAATAAATAAATTTGATATATTGGTGCATTTAGTTGGTTTTAATATAGAAATAGTCTGGTACCTCTATACAGATATTTAATCACTGTACATCTCTGGCTGTTGTGTGAAGATTGTAAAGTTACATTCTTTCGTTAAGGAAACTGCCCTTTGTTGTACAGTCACATTCCCTCCCACAGACCACTCCTGTGAATGTATCTGTATTGTCTACACTCGCGTTCATTTACAGAATTCATAGTGAAAATGAAGAAGAGAGAAAAAAAGATGTATTTGGAACAGATACAATCATTTCTCTCAGATTTATGTAAAGTGTGTAATAATTAAAAGTAGACATGAATTTTCTCGTTATACGTCGCGAGGACACAAAATCTCACATGATGTCTAAATTGCCTTATAATTAGTCTGACGGTTGTATGCTGTCTCTTTTATTACACTTTTCTTTATTACTACGTGCAGGCAGGTTTTACGGTCAACCTAGACTTTGATCGCATGGCGACAGAAGGCTCTTTCATCGAGTGTAAAGAAGCTGGAGCGAAAAGCTATACTCAGCGCCAAAATTTATGTCTCTTTACACACCATCGTCTGATCATTAAGCACTCTATAAATTTTGAAGTCTTGTCATCTTACTTGCCCGTTCAAAGATATTACTCCAAATTTTCCCCAGAAAAAGGGCAACCACTAAATTCCTCTCCGTACTTCTCAGCCTAGAATTGAACCTAGCCCCGCCCCCCCCCCCTAAGTACGAAGCACAAACATGGGTACCTACATACCGACCTACAGGATGCCACATGCCAGCAGACCGAGACAGACTGTCTCGATCTGCACTGTGCACTGTACACACACCAATAAGGACTGGATGAATATGCTGCCACACGACCGAACTGATTCATAACGACGTTTTTAACTATTTTAATAATTATAACTTTAGCAAAATACTAAAATAAGCTCCCTGAAGATGGTTGTTAAACCGAAACGTGTAGGAGCATTTTAATGTTCATAACGACGTTTTTAACTATTTTAATAATTATAACTTTAGCAAAATACTAAAATAAGCTCCCTGAAGATGGTTGTTAAACCGAAACGTGTAGGAGCATTTTAATGTAAATTTAATGCAAGTTTTAACATTTTTGTAGAACAATCTAGTTGTGTGTTCAGTTGGATAAATAGAAGACGAATAATACCAAGATGCACGGTGGAACTGTGAAAATTGCAGATAGCTTAGTATAGATAAAGTTACCCCGTGCTTAATTAAACATCAGGGAGTGAAGACATTATGCAGCACAGGTGTAGGTCCAAGTATCTTGACTTCGGCTTGAGATCAGAGGAGAGTTTTACGAAGTAGTCCTTTACTATCGAGGGAAGAATTTTCTGTTCTTACTCTATCCACCTCTGAATAGGTTCTGGATGCTGTGGAAATAAATATCTCTTTCTCCTCCTGGAATCTAACCGAAAATGTTTTATCCCAGATCATATGTGTGACAATGCAACAGGATGACTGAACAGAAGTCCATTGACACTTTTGAAAAGAAATTTAGTAATGACAAGCACGTGGGCTAAATTTGTTCTTGAAAATTTTCCTCATTTGATCAAGAAATTCTATAGTTACTGCTATGTGGAACCTGAGGGCAGCAAGTGTATTGAGAGAAAGATTGTGAGATTGTAACCCCAAACTACTTTTACTATCGTTTCTGTTCTACATAACTTTATTCCATGCAATTTGGTGAGCAGGTGAAATTTTTTGGATTATGAATTTTTATGTTGTTTTGAAGGTGGTCGTACCTGAAGGTGGAGACAATAGGCTGTTCAAAAACGTTGCTACCTATCCATAAGAATGCGTGATGTCACTTTTTTGAAAGACGGTAATGTTAAGAGACGGTTCAGTTACACGACACCTGGCGTCACAAATTTTAACAAAGTTAATACAGACGTGATACCTACCTTCATGTCGTCCGGAACCGAGTCCCCTCAGCGATGCACAATTCAGAGCACACCACAACTAACTGAGTTACTGAATCACTCACTCTCACTACGGCGGACCGCCCACCGACCCCAATCTTTATACAACACAACAATCCGTTACTCCCCACTTGCACACCATTGCACCCCACCATACAATTCCGAAACGACGAAGTTCTGAGTTTCTATGTAACTCTCTCTCCGGTTTAATTCGCTTTCAATGCACATCTACAGTATGCACTTCCACACTCCGGAGGTTCGGGATTCGAAGTCCGTATTGCCTAAGTAATATTCATTATAAAAGTGAAATTTTGATTATGCACGGGATGTGCCGCGGTGTAACTCAGTTTCTGACTTTCGCATTAGACAAAGGTATACAGTCAGAGTATGTCACTTTTTGGGAGGGCCTCAGACCCAGTTTGGACATTTCGGGTAAGAGAGAAATACCTGATCTTTGCCTCGGTTGTCCAACGTATAGTCTAAGTACTAGGTCAGTTACTCTATACCGGCTTACAGCAATATCATTTGATAATGGGCTACAACTGGAAGAAAATTATCCTACAAGAATATTTGTTTTTCAGCTTAAAACTCATAGGAGCTCGGCTTGTCAATAAATTTCCTGTGTTTTGTGGAAGCAAATGGCTCATTACAATTCTCCTAAGGCCCTGACACTTGTCCCTTGTGTGAGCTAAACGAACACAATCTACAATTTTGCATATTATTTATTTCAGATCCATTATAATATTATCCTTCCAACCACTCCTAGACCTTCCCAGTGGTCTCTTCAATTTAGTGTTTCAGCTCAAATCATTGTATCCTCGGGAAGTAGAAGGACATTAAAACCTGTGTAATATTATACACATACGAAATGTAGATTAAGCGGAATGATAGCCCACAGACGGCAGCAGTCAATAACACTTAGCTATGGGTACGACGAAGCTGGAAAAAAAAAGACTACCGTCAAGGGAAACGTAAAACATGAAGCTACAACTCTGATAAATTAAACAGCGCGACGTGATGATGTGAGAGACAGTAAAGATAGAGCTGCATCCATTCCTAACCTCAGGTGAGTCAACTTTGAAGTGAGACATCCCCGTTGTGTATTTCTTTTTTTTTCCTGTGACGCTGCTGCCCAACGCGGGCCATGGCCTCCTCATTCTTGAGGGTTTCTAGATCACACACAACGACGCATCACATTCGGTACGACTCCTCTGGACGAGTGATCAGCTCGTCGCAGAGACCTCTACCTGACTACACACAACACTCACAACAGACAAACTTCCATGCCTCCAGTGGGATTCGAACCTACGATCTCAGAAGGCGAGGGACCGCAGACCTACGCCTTAGACCGCGCGCCCACTGGGACCGGCCCCCCGTTGTGTATTATCAAACTTACAGCAAGGTAGATATTGGTCAAAACAAGGAAAATACCACTTTTAGTCTCCATTGAAAGGTCAACTCTGCACTCAAACCAAAGACTACGAGGTACCCCAATCTAAGACATGGCTACTTACGGAAATGTACAGTATACTGTACACATTTAGATTAGTTTGTTTGGCTTGCTATGTATTAAGATGATTCAGATCTCATCATCAAAAATAGTCTATTTGCATATTGTATAAACGCTTGAAGCTAAAATGCTTGCTATGTATTAAGATGATTCAGATCTCATCATCAAACAGTCTGTTTACATATTGTATAAACTCTTGAAGCTAAAATGTTTGCTATGTATTAAGATGATTCAGATCTCATCATCAAACAGTCTATTTACATATTGTATAAACTCTTGAAGCTAAAGTGTACAACCTGATGATGGCCATTAGATGGGCCGAAACATGTAGTTGCTAACTTGATTACTATCATTAGCTAGTAAACTTTAGCTGTGTTTTGACTAATATCTACCTTGCTTTAAGTCAGGTGCGTTAACTCTACACTCCGAATGCTTTATCCTCTAGAACAAGTTTCAGGTACTCACTGTGGACACCAGAGCGGGTTTGAACACTCTGAACATGAGAGAAACCTCTTTGCTCTATGGAATCATTCAGGTCCCAGCCTAGTCTCTATACTCAGTTGCCATATATCTTTGGTGGATGATTACATTCTGGAGCAGCGTGTTGTCAGTCAGTGTGACACACGGTACAAATAAATACCTCTGCACGCCTGTTGCATGCGGTCCGTTGCGCTGTCGCCAAATTCACTGTGCATCTCAGTGCGTCGTGAACTGACAGCAACGTCACGTCCATCCTTTGTCCAAAATTTGTAAGTAAGCAATACACAAAACATACTCCGTAGAGTAAATTTTAATTAAGTACGACACCATGACGATGTATGAGAGAGTGTGGGCATAGCTCCACACATTCTTAAACCCAGGAAATATATTGATATGAGTGGGCAGTTTCACGACTAGGTCTCTTTAAACCGGGGTGGGGGGGAACAGTTCACACTGGATGTGAGGCTTGGTTGTCATGAGCTCTGTCGTATGCGTTGGTGAAGAGAAAAATCTGTACCACCACGGGGAATCTAACCCCGGTTCTCCAGTTATCCATCGCATAGCTTCGTTTTATAGCCTCAGAACTGCGTCGGCTCTAATCGGTTCAGTTTATCTGTATTTTACGTTTACGTTACAAGGAGAATAGAGACAAAATCCAAAAATTGTGTTGTTTGTTTTTTGTGTATGGTGAGAGAGAGAGAGACAGGTGTTTTATTTAACAAGGTGTCAATTGCTAAGTTTGTGTAGCGTCGGCGGTTGTGAATTAGATATCAGTATGGCGCATAGTTAAATTTCTACTGACAGGGGAAAACCAAGCTGCTCGGATAAACAGTCCCTGTACTACTTTGTCCACAACAAATCCCACACAGACTGGCTTGGGATCTATCCCGTGACCTCTCAGTGAGAAGTAGGAGAATCGCGGAACTTCACTTGTGACTGGTTTCCAGGGTTTCTTTTTCAAAAAAAAAAATCTTATATTTAACAAAAATATAATATTATTACACACAAATTCTTACTGCGACTTGTTAAGCTCACCTTACCAAAGATGAATCAAATGTTCGACCGGCTGGCTGGTCGGTCACAGTTCGAGTCCCTGTTAGTGCAGAGGTTTCTTTCTTCACCACTACACCCAGGCGGACTCTGACGACCATTTCGTGGGTTACGTTTATGTCAGCATCTCTCTCATTGTAAAGGTTCAAGCTACAGGTTACTGAAACTCAGCTCTCACATTTGCGAAGTGCTAATACTAAGAATGCATTAAGCTGTACTTGCCTTCCGAAGGGATTCCTTGAACGTATGGCCTACATTTCCTATACCTTTTCCATTACAGATTAATTAAATGAACCGTGCAACTGAAAAATTAACAATCCTGCTTCGGTCTTAGAGGTTTTGTTTCAATTTTAGGCCTTTGGACCTGTTCGGACTTAACATTCTTTTTTTACTCTTCATTAGTGAAACGAGATGAAAGGGGCGGCGTTGCTTTAATATAGACCCATCGTCTTCGTTTCCATTTCATTCATCCTCTTTATCCACTTCAACTAGTAAACAGAACACGGAAAGGCTAATTGCTTTTACAGTAGGATTAACGTCTGCAGCATGCACTCGTATATTGGCTGCTTCCCCCCGCCAACAAGTGAGAAATTTCGACAACTAGATGAGGCTTCGACTCTGAGGTATGGCACTTACCTAGTATTTGATGTGTTAATAAACTTATTCCACTCACCTAAATCGTTTTCGGAAAGTAATTAATTTTGATTCCGGGACATAAAAGAAATGCGTACAACAAGAAATGAAATAATCTACAAAATGCTTTTGGTAAACCTCAACTTCAGATAATTTTATTGCATACAAAATTATGAAAGTGTGAATTTAATATGAATATCGAATTCTTCGTGTCATTTTGATGATGGAAGTAATAAACGAGTAAACGCTGACATCAGCACAAGAATAAGAGATAGATTTGCAAGTCCTTACATGGCAGCTGAGTAAAGAAAGTAAAGAAATGACACAGAAAGAGTTAATCAGTTTCAATTGGTTTAACGGATATTTATTGGACGGCGCATCATTGTGATAGCTAACGAAAAAAACCCAACTAGATGTCACTTGCTATTTTTATTTTATTTCTTAGATACTCAACATATTTCGGACATTAATATGCCCATCCTCAGGAATTTGCGACTGTGTTGTTTAACTAACACATTGGCCGTTTCGTTCTTAATTTGTTGTGTGTTGGAGTTAGGGAGAGGTTCGGCTAGGGTGGTATCCGGGCTGCCGGCTGAAGCACAAATTCAGCTTCAGCTGGCAGCCCGGATACCACCCTAGCCGAACCGCACCCTAACTCCAACGCACATCAAATTAAGAATGAAACGGCCAATGTGGTAGTTCAACAACATAGTCGCAAACTCCTGAGGATGGGCATATTAATGTCCGAAACATGTTGAGCATCTAAGAAGTAAAATAAAAGTAACACGTGATATCTAGTTGGTTTTTTATTCGTCAGCTATCAATTGGTTTAGTTTGGAAACAACATAAGTAGGAGCCATTTGTGCACGTTCTGTCTCATCAAAGCGACGTCTAAACAAGATATAAATATATCGTGAGTCGAGAGTTTCGTACGTCAAATAGAGCAACGTATATTCATTTTTTAAATAATTTGATTGTAGTGATTTTTTTTCTCCTGTAAAATTTATTTACAATGACACGCCTTTTTCTTAATAAGCAATTTATTTATTGCTTATGTACGAAGTGAACTTAAACTTTCAATGTAGTAAGAACACTTTTTATGTTTATAGTAAATTTATTTACCTTGTACAGAAAATATTTGTTTAAAACTCATTGTTAGGAACCAGCTAACAGTTTTGCGGTGTCTTACGTCACATACTGCCTTACTTACTTACTTACTTACTTACTTACTCCATACTTACTGCATGGTGAGAAGCTAACTGGTTTGCAGCTAGTCAAGAAATTCCCCGCATTTCACGGAACCCGAAGGTTCATTACCGCACTCACAAGCGTCCGCCACCTGTCTCTATCCTGGGCCAGCCCTAACCAGTCCACATACCCACATTCCACCTCCTGGAGATCAATCCTAATATTATCCAACCATCTACGCCTAGATCTCCCCAGTGGTCTCTTTCCCTCCGGTTTCCCCACCAAGACCATATACACCTCCCTCTCCTCACCCATACGCGCCACATGCCCAGCCCATCTCATTCTTCTCGATTTTATCAACCGCACAATATTGCGTGATGAGTACAAATCATTTAACTCCTCGTTATGCAATCTTCTCCATTCCCCTGTTACCACGTCCCTCCCAGGTCCAAATATTCTCCTCAACATCATATTCTCAAACACATTACGTCACATTACTCTATTTATTAACCTACGGAACTGGATCATTCTTATGTAATCTTTGAAAACGTCCCTCTCACGTCATTCATTCATTTCTTCTAGCCCCCCGAATAGGTAAACATTACAACTGAGAATCTTTTGTATATATAACCAAGTGCGTGCACGAAAGCTAATTCGAACTACCTGGTCAGTGAACAGCCGTAGTATATTCAGAAATAAAGCTTCTAAAATCGGCGAAGCGAAAAATTACACAGCACAAGCATACTGTCTTGAGGTCTTCATATGCAAATATGTGTTTGGGTTAGGCAGCATCAGATATTCCGGACTCAGTATGTTACATCACCCGTTACATTTGCACACAAATATTTAAGCTATAATTTGCATATATTGCACGAAATACATAAAGTGAACGCATGATGGTAAAGATCGTTACGATGGATTTGAAGTTCGAACGACGGGAACTGTGAGCATTGCCTTCTTCTGGAAAGTGCGTTACATAAATTGGTTGATAGTTATAAAATGTATTCGAGTAAACCATTACGAGAATACAGGAGGGAGGTTCGCAGAAAGTTGAAATATTCATGAACAAGAACTTTGGAGAGAATGCAACAAATGCAACAGATTTAGATTAAATGTGGTTTCGGGTTAACCACACAAGTGTTTTTTTCTCCTGGAGTCTGATACTTATTGACACACTTTACGATGTAACATACAGGAGAAAGTTCTTAAGAGAATAATTGATCATCGCAGAGAGAATGAGACAAGAAAAAAGACGTGGTGATAAACGTCAATGCTTCTACATTAGACCAGTTATTAATAGGGTGATTGCCTTTGGGAATACTAGTTGACAGGCATTTCTGGACATCGATGTTGCTAATGATGGTTATTATTAAAAATTTGGAGTTGCATATTAACCTTACACGAGGGGGGTGCTGATAAGTCCTTAGTCCCGACCTACTTCCCGATGTCGTAGGACGGAATCGATAATGTAGTTGGAAAGAGGGGTCTGTTCATGTGCCTAATTGTCTTTTCTTGTTACAGAGGCTGAAAAGAAGCATGTCAGGCGACGCGCGCGATTTCAACAACATGGAGACGAGAGCTGTCATCAAGTATTTTTCCCCCCTGCATGCCAAGGCGCCGAAGGAAATTCACGCCATTCTGACAGAAACATTAGGGAAAAATGTACCTTCGTTTGCCACCGTCAAAAACTGGGTGGCCCAGTTTAAAATTGGGGATTTTCCACCTGTGATGCGCCTTGTCCTGGACGACCCAAAACAGTGACCACCCCGGAGATTATTGATGAAATCCACGAGCTAATCTTGGAAGATCGCCGGATTTCGGCTAAATCAATAGCTGAGCAACTGGGCATCTAACGTGAGCGGGTTGGGTCCATCATTCATGAAGATTTGGACATGCGGAAGCTCTCCGCGAAGTGGGTCCCGAAATGTCTGAATGCGGATCAAATATGACGACGATGCAATTCGTCTGAGAAACTTTTGGAATTTTTTCGGCGCGATCCAAATGATTTCCTGTCGCGATTGTTGGCCATGGACGAATCATATCACTATGAACCGGAGACAAAGCAACAATCAATGGAGTTGCGGCATAGCGGCTCACCCCGCCCTAAAAAATTCCGAGTGCTCGTTTCCTTTCTGGTCGGGCTAAGGACTTACCAGTACCCCCTCTTAAAGCCTATCGGTTAGCGTATGTACCACTAGTCTTAACGTTAAAAATCCTACATTCTGTCCACAATAGTATTTATATGTTTTGTATGTATCTCAGGAAGAAACAATGAAGTTTTCCCTACACATCATTAGCTGACTGGTTTTTATAACCGAGGAGACAAGTGTTTACTGCGGGGTACGAACTGGGTCTTTAAACAAAATGGATCAGATTTTATCCTAAAATTGTTAACTTTCTTATTGTACAGTCCTATTGTCATAAATTAACTTTACCAACATTTTATGCACGTCTGTATTTTCGTCACTTGCGAGAAAAAACTTGAGTTTTTGTAAAAAATGAAAAAGTTGAAAAATGTGCCCTGAACTGCATAATTTATGTAGTGGATCTGAAAAGTTTAAAATTAATTATGTACTGACAACAACCATGCCCTATGTCGTTGAATGTTAGCCAACATATTATCTGGTAATTTTCACACATTTGTGCAAACTCCGAATCATGGCATCAACTTTATCAATTTCTCTAATAATTTGAAAAAATGAATTTCACGTCTAATCTAAGTCAGGATTCAACTTTCCGTACACATGCAATTAGATCTACACAGTTTTGTGTTTAAATTCGAAGGATGGGTCAGTCTTAGCACTTATCTCGCGTAACATCGCCCATTGAACATAGAAGTTTCTCCTGTCGTTGTTGGGGATTCAGGTACAGTAGTGCTTGCAGTTAATGAAAGTTGTGCTGATTAGTTTCGGTGCTCTTTTCAATATTAACGAAGGTGAAACTGTGTGGGTGCAAAACAAAGCATCTAATTCCGTATGGAGGTGTTGCCACCTAGAACGCGTAGCGGCATTCACGTACAGCCAACAACCTTCTGCACTGCAGCCCCTGCTCTAAACCAATTCCGTTCATCTTCTACACTGCATCGGTATAAGTTTGAATTTTCTACGTCGCTATGGGTTTACAACCGTGTTGCGGCTCCGTATGTAATCTATACTACGTGCTGGTCCGTGTTAGGAATCATGCAGTTACTTACCGGCCTCTTATCACGGAAGTTCAGGTTTGATCCCAGACCTGTGCGTGTGGGATTATGGTGGGTAAAGCGACATAGCAACGTGTTTATCTTCGAGTGTCTGTGCTGTCCACTGCCAATATTTTATTTTCCTAATGGCAGGTACATTGACTGTTTATCATTGACCTATGCGACCAATAACAGTCAAATTACAGTATAGATACTAAAAACATTCAAACTAAGTATAAAAGTCCTAATGATAAGAAGTAGTCACAAAAATAGTAATAATAAAATAACAAAGTCAATTTTCTATCATTTTTGTCCTGGCCTCCCAGTATCGCTCACGTTCCTTCTTATTAGTTAATGCAGTACATTGTCCTAGACGGTTTCTATCCATGGGTTCGCGGAGGCTGCATAGCATGCAGTAGGGGTCAGGGCGGATTCCAATGCGGTGAAGATGTGTACCCAAGCAATCATGCCCAACGCACAGTTGAAATTCTGCAACTGCCTTTCTGTAAAGTAGATCCACCTCCTAATGATGCACCCTGGCCAAAGTTCTATACGGCTAAAATGATCTACAAATCTGGCATAGCGTCCCCTGCCAATATCATTTCACTGATGCTCCATACATATGTTCATCCGTCAAAACTGTAGATTCTTATGAATTAAGAGCGTCGTTAAGCAAAACAACCCTCTTCCGGTGCTTTTTTTAATACCACGGCTCTGTGTCTGGTATATTGCTGCTCTGTTACTTGTGCCGTTTATACCGAGGCTATGTGTCTGTTTTATACCGGGCTCACACTCTCTTCTCTGCACAGTTGTCTCCTGTAGCTCTCCATTGTTGTATGTATCATTGAATCATTCAAAGGCCACATCCAGTTGAATTCTTACTTCTATGCTTTGTGTCGCATGGCAGGTATTCCTAAGGGTAAATTAAATTCCCTTTGATTGCTTTTAAATGTCGCATTACCTATGAACTTAAACAACAAAGAAGTATACATATGTTTCCGTAAGATACAAAGTTATGTGCTATTCAGTATTTACATAATACTGACTACTATAATAATAACAACAATATCTATTTATCTCAGTATTTAACCAACTTGATGTGTTACTCGGACACCCTAATCGATATAAAATCATCCTTAATCATTAAATACACATCACTCGTGATCAGAATCTCATTTGAAGGTACAGAACATCAACAGTGGAACCTGAATTCCTAACAGACAACCAGATTTTGACGTTTTTGCTGACCGTGCATCTCAGTATATTTATCTCAGTATTTAACCAACTTGATGTGTTACTCGGACACCCTAATCGATATAAAATCATCCTTAATCATTAAATACACATCACTCGTGATCAGAATCTCATTTGAAGATACAGAACATCAACAGTGGAACCTGAATTCCTAACAGACAACCAGATTTTGACGTTTTGCCGACCGTGCATCTCAGTATATTTATCTCAGTATTTAAACAACTTGATGCACAAAATTTGTTTCACAATAAGTTTTATTTCATGCCTCTACATGTTTCGAGCACATGTGCTCATCATCAGGAGGT
>Ga0123354_10015451_pt1 | contig 11919 bp, 8 predicted proteins | sample TergutLab28metaG_2_FD_97872 | JGI IMG/M metagenome (GOLD analysis project Ga0123354, IMG submission 97872) | Labiotermes labralis P4 segment gut microbial communities from Petit-Saut dam, French Guiana - Lab288 P4 | ecosystem: Host-associated > Arthropoda: Insects > Digestive system > Gut ... | reverse complement strand
CTGTCCTAAGCAGGCTTAATCCAGTCCACATAATAACAGTTAATTTATTTGAAACGTGTTTTAATGTTATTCCAAGTGGTACTGAAGCTTAAGTTTTTCCCGCCAGAAATCTTATATACATTAAGTGTAACACAGTTTGGTCCATTCGAAAGCAGCATTTTTAAGTACAACAAACAATAAAGCAGTTGAATGTTGTGTGAAAGACTTTTCAAACGATTTATCAAATAACATGTTTGACTGTAGACAAATTCTAAATTATTTGTCGATTTCTTTTGTTGCCACTTACGCCTGTTTTACAATATCCTTAAGAATTTTGTTTCTGCTCAAGGCGTTTAACGGTCCGCAAGTGCTGCGTGTACTCAATTGTGAGAATTGCCTCAACAGGCGAAAGGTGATTCTTTTCCCTCCTCTCGGAACCTAACAGTACTGCAGGTGTTTACGAACACTAACGTGTAACCCTGATGTTTATTGGGCCGTGCATCATTGTCATAACTGATGAATAAAAAACCAACTGGATGCGACTCATTATTTTATTGTACTTCTTATAGGTTCAACATGATTCGGGCACTGCTATGCCCATCGTCAGAAGCTCGCCCGGACACTACTCCAGCCTAACCGCACCTCACCTCCAACCTACAGCAAACCAAGAACGAAACGACCAATGTGGTAATCAACATCATAGTCGCGAGCTCCTGATGATGGGCATAGTAGTGCCCGAATCATGTTGAGCCTATAAGAAGTACAAAAAATTATCAGTGGCATCTAGTTGTTTTTTTGATTCTTCAGTTATACTGAAGCGTAAATTACTTTTATAAATAATTTTTATTTCGAACAACTGCAAGCCATAGACATGACAGAATACAGCGGTAGTCCCAGTGTAAAGAGCGATGTTTTGCTTTGTTGTGTAACGTTGTTTCAGAGCGTTACGCTAGTTTTTACAACTAAACATGTACTAAAGGTTTGAAATTTTTGAAGTACACGAAGAGAATAAAGACGTTTGTGTTGCGGGTTTGAAGCATCTTTCATAAAGACATAGCAACTACCACGTTTGAAGCTTGTGTATTGTACAGATTTTGTTTCTTTGATTAAAAGTACTGGTGTCGGTGAGGGATCTGAGAATTACAGAGAAACACAGAAGGTAAAGAGAAGAGGCCCTATATGTCCATCATGTTTCAGTGGCTTTTTCAACCCGTTTTTAGGCGTATAATATCCCAGGAGGACTGTATTAAATGCCACTTGCTTATTTATAAGGAATCATGCATTGAAATAATGACACAGTCTCGTTATAGTCTTCTGAATGTTCCAGTCATTCATAATTGTCTTAGTCTTTGTAATGAAACATTGAAGTGTAAGTGTTGTAGAAGGTGGATAGTTTCTTAAAATTTATGACATTCGGCTATTGAAAGTACATTGTACTCTCATGTAAAGAATACAGGACTGTGCTGGGTTGGTATGGAGCGAATTGATCTGACTGCGGATAGGGGCAGGTGATTGGCTGTTGTGAATGTCGCAATGGACCTTCAAGTTACATAAAATGCAGAGAATTAATTAACTAGCTGAGGAACTGTAAGCTCATGAAGCAGGATTCTGCTCCGTAGCAATAGTTAGTTACGCAAATAGAGTTTTTCCTGTACTCTGCCCAAATGTTAAGACAGTTTGGAATTACAGTAAAAACTGAAGAATCAAAAAACCAACTAGATGCCACTTGATATATTATTGTACTTCTTAGAGGCTCAACGTGTTTCAAGCATTACTATGCCCATCATCAGGAGCTCGTGACTATGATGTTGTTTAACACATTGGTCGTATCGTTCTTGGTTTGCTGTATGTCGGAGGTGAAGTGAAGTTAGGCTGGAGTAGTGTCCGGGTTGCAGGCTCAAGATTGAGCCTGCAAACCAGACACTACTCCATCCTAACTGCACATTACCTCCAACATGCAGCAAACCAAGAACAATAGACCAATGTGGCAATCAACAGCATAGTCGCGAGCTCCGGATGCTGGGCATAGTAATGCTCGAAACATGCTGAGCCTATAAGATGTACAATAAAATAACAAGTGGAGTCTAGATGGTTTTTTATTCTTCAGCTATCGCAATGATGCACGGTCCAATAAACATCAGATACAGTAAAAACTGTCTTATGTGTCATCTCCGGGGGAAAGGGGTTGCTGGATATTGCAGTTTTCCAGATATCAGAATGCTATCCCTAATTTGTATCTTAGTGCATCTAGCACCATCATGGACAGTGCGGTTAGTTCATCGTTAATTTTAGTTTGACCACTCTGGTTTCGAATCCCAGAAAGCCTTCCAAACAAACTTGTTAATTGTGTTGTTCTGTGTATTGTTTGTGTGTAAATGTGTACTGTACTACTACCACCGGTGTCAACTCAATTGCAGTTAACAAATATATCAAATTACAAGAAGAAATAGATGCGCAGTTCACAGAGGAAGTAGCAATGGAATGACTACTTTGTATTTGCAAGACTGCAGTGCTTAATGTTCCAAACATATTGATGGAGTGGCAATACCTTCTTCTCGCAAACCCAGCTGATTATATACCTTCCAGCGTTTCACCAGACAACGGGAATACTCCTACCCAGATTTCGAAAATACAGTTTTCGGAGTACTAGCCAAGGAACAAGCCCAGAAACCGTGTAATTCTGTGACTGTAAGTGTTGCACGCACAGCTACTGTAAGTGTATGGGATTCATTTTAAATTCTTAGGGACAAACTTTAAATAAATCTCGAAATTAATTTCATACCCTTGTGATGGTAGACATTTTGAATGGCGTGGAACGTGGTCGACGTGAATTCAGTATGTCGTGCTGGTTTTACAGCGGATGGCGTTTAGCGTAAGAATGCTTTTGTGATAGTTTAAAAACTTAACTACAAAAGTGTTGCATTTGGTGTCACTTAGGTTTAAGTAAACATTAGTTTATGAAAACTGTGACATTAAGCAGACAGCACTTTCACAACTCCGGCAGTATTTGTGGTACAATAAACTGTTATACGCGTGAGAACTGCGCTCTTCTGGGTTATTACGCAGCGAGTAGTGGTAACTTCTTATCAAATTTTCTGGACAACCTACCGGTCCTATCCTCATTTTGGATTCTTGAACCCTGAGGATGGGACCGATACGTTGTCTCAAAAGTCTGTTAGAAATTACCACTACTTCGCGGCGAAAGCCCGCAATCACGCCTGATATACAAGTGTTAGAAATAAACCAGTTGTTGTAATCGTGCGTACGGAAAGACCAGGTCTCTCCGAAAATTTGGTAAAGACCTGTATCTTTTACGCTGTGGTATGTGCCAGAAGAATAATGCTGGGCATTCTGACTTCTTTTGAGTATGTGTGTGTGTGTGTGTGTAACTTGGTCTCTCGCCCTAGGGAGGAAAAATTGACGACACCTACTTGAGAGCGGGAACCTGAGGAAACTAATTCGAACTAAGAGGAAAATACGTAAGAGGAGAATGGATAAAATGGCGCGAATAGGATCTTATAGAAACTTGTAGGCTTTAGTCTTCGCCATACACTAAAAATGATTGACATAAACACGGACGGATATGTAGCACGCATGACAGATACACAACTGTAGGTAATGTAAAGTTAAAGCAATCCCATTACACACCTGGACGGTCCCAGAGGGTTCCGGGATGTTGAGGCTCCCAGATTTCAAGACAGTCAGAACATGAAGGTGATAAGGTTGTCAGGCCTACACAGCGGCCGCCTTTACCCCTCAGGAAATATTCCTGGTACTTGTTTCTTTTAGAGGTTGAGTCAATCCCGGAAATATTATGTCAATGAAAAATTTCAATGACACGATCGGGAATCGAATCCGCGACCTTCCGACTTGTAGCACAGTGCCTCAACCAACTGCCATCGCGTACCCCAATACAGCTGTAGGCCTATATAGAATTGCCCACTATAGGCTCGAAGGGAACCGACCACTTTGTGGACGCAAACGGAGAGATGCTTTGAAAGTGGATTTTAAAATGACAGAATATAAGATTGTGGACAGGCTGCGTATGGCTCAGAATAATCGTTTAAGAAAGGAAAGTGATAAAAAAAATAGGAAACAAATAAAAAATGTGAGGCGAATTACACTGTGTTTATTAAGCAGCACGCCTAGTTGATATAGGGGCATGTGGAAATACAGTTGCACTCGTTCGTAATCTTCTGTCACGGATAGAGAAAGGTGGTTATAATTCGGCCTCGGACGTTGTGATTTCCATGAAAGGAACCCTGGTACTGTACCGGTTGGGTAAAAGAATGTGTGTGGGTCCTAGAGTCGGTTTTAATGCTGTGAAGAAAAACGAATCGAACCGCGATTATCCCATCTTCCAGCTCGTAACTCAGTCACTATACAGACTGAGCTACCCCCGATCCAACCAACAGAAACAGATTGTTGGGAATGCCACGGAAAAGTGAATGTACCAAAAGGAAATAAATTGGAAAGCACGTAAGCCTAAGATAAAACTGATGAAGGACGAGTAGGAAGGTAGAAAGGAAGAGATGAGAAAATTACAGGAAATGGAAGAAAATGTTACAACTATTGTGTGGTGTGGGGTGTGAGAAGAAAATTACATAACGAAGAGCAGCTGAAAGGGGGTGGGGTTGGGGAATGTTAAAGGATTAAAGGTAACGTAAGAATCCCACCTTTCAATGTCGCTATTCTTTGGAGCGTGGCATTCTTTTTCTGTGAGAGGAGAGATTGCCATGTATATACACCTTCTGGGCTAAGTGTATGCGGATTTATTCTCTGGTGACCTGGTGATACGGTGATCGGCGAGTAGTGCCATACAGAAAAGTTAGGAACTGAAATGCATGAATATTCAAGGTATATTTGTTCGATGCGCTAATACAAACGCACTGTCACTGTCCTCTAACACGCCCCAGGCGATTAGAAGCAGGAATACTTCTTCCTCACCGCTTGTTATCTTCTCGCCAAAAGGTATTTGGAGGTGTGGGAAAATGGAAGTTTGCCGTCGTTTGTTACAGTCGATAGTGACTCGTCCTGCCCTCCGATATGTAACAGGATAGGCTGCAATAAAAACGCAGCACTGTGAACATATTTACAGCTACGTTGCTGGATGCAGCTCAACAATGGCTAGTTTAGACATTTTGCTGACCGTGCATCTCAGTATAATCTTAGTAACTGACCAACTTAATGCACAAATTCTTGTTTTATAATAAGTTTATTATATTCCTCTACATGTTTCGAGTACTATTGTGCTCATCATCAGGAGGTTAAAATTGTATTATACAGCATCTGGCATCGTCACACTCTGTAGGTGGCCGTCCGACCTACAGAGTGTGACGAAACCAGATGCTGTATAATACAATTTGGACCTCCTGATGATGAGCACAACAGTACTCGAAACATGTAGAGGAATATAATAAACTTATTATAAAACAAGAATTTGTGCATTAAGTTGGTCAATTACTAAGAAGAATGGCCACTTTAGTCTTAAAGAAAATTGAGTCTTGTGGAAAGTGACACCATATATATATATATACACAGATTGATCTTAACTCTTATATCTTTCCTACTGTACTCCAAGCAACAATATATCAAAAGCAACCCCCGTGATTTCTCTGTCCCTCTGGACAAACACACGAGCATTAAGGCCTTTTCAAAGGTCAAGGTTGAACCTTGAAATTGGGACGGATAGGCTTTACTGAAACATTGGTAACCAAATACCAACCGACGCTTCTTAACGACCCAGAAGAACCAAGGCCTCAAATACACAGCGGCAAAAGGAACATTCAAATCATGAAGACTCTTTCATCAGCAAATTGGATTCAAATGAAAGGAAGAAAGTAGAGAAGTGCTACATTTGGAGCAAAGCTTTTTATGGTGATGGAACTTGGACAATTCGAAAAGTAGATGAGAAATGCCTGAAAAGTTTCGAAGTGTGGTGCTGAAGAGGGACGGAAAACAGTTGGTTCAATCATGTGATATGATGAAGATGCATAAAAAGTGTGAAGCAAGAATTCTACATAAAATAAAAAATGGAAAGCCAAATGGATTGGTCACATCTTGCGTTGAAATTGCCATATAAAACACATTATCGAAGAAAAGATGGAAGGGACAAGAAGTCGAGGAATACGACGTAAGCAACTACTGAATAACTTTATGGAAAAGGGAAGATACTGGAATTTTAAAGAGAAAGCACTGTCGCTGGCTGGAGGAGTGGCTACTGAAGAAGAAGCTATGAAACTAGTGGAAGACAGACTACATAACGAATGCTTTGTCAGAAGCTTCAGTCCATTTTTGTGCCGCTCGCCCCTGCAGGAAACAATGCACAAGGGAAGCTGATGGATACTTAGCAGAATGGTGCATGGTTTAATTATTTTGCGTGAATATGACAGCAGATCATTGCTGCTTGTTTTGTAGAAGCAGTAGCTCCACAGGCCTCTATCGGTTTGAGAAACATCACTCGCAACTCTATGGTTGATTCGGAGTACTGTTACCGCCACTGCAGGTAAAACTGAGCTTGACGAAGTAGTCTGTGAAGGCACTGTGTCAGGATGACATTAGTTTAGAGTTCTTCTGCGTGAGCTTCTTACAAGTCACATACGATAAATCTGAGTCAGTTGTGCTTGTTAGCCCTGAGACCAAGAGAAATACTTAGAGTGCAAAGTTTGCGATAAGAGTGAGAGCAGGTCACACGGAAGCAGAAGTTAGCTTAAAAATTACAGCAACAAACTTTAGGAAGGCAAAAATGACTCAGCATACAAAGTTGTTGCTGAAAAAATACTCGATACCGTTCACATCTTAAGATATATTTAAATTGAAGTTTTATTTATTTATTTTGTTTGACGTTCAGGTGACCGTGCATCGTGATAAATTCTTATAATAAAACCAACTAGATGCACTAATTTCTCATATTTACTTTCGGGATAAAACTCTACATGTTTCGGACAGTTCCTCTGTTTATCATCAGGAGTTCTTCATTGTACACACAGAAATGATATACATCAGATAGGTTTGCTGACAGATTGCGAGCAGGTTCAGGACAGACGAACGCAACTCCGTCCGTCCGTCCTTAGCCTGCTCGCAAGCTGTCAACAAACCTATTTGACATAAACCATTTCTGTGTGTGCTGTGCTGGACACCTGATGAGGGACAGAGGAACTGTCCGAAATATGGAGTGTTTTATTCCAAAAATAATTTGAGAATTTAGTGCATCTAGTTAGTTTTCGTACACGTATAATCTTATTTGTATTATTTTGCCACAAAACTGTATATTTCCTGTGGTGGGCATGGCGGTAAGTATCACCTGGTCGTGAAATGGAGGTATGAGTGAAGATGGCGTCACAACATGATATTATATTGCTATTTGTCAACGCAAACACAGACTTCCAGCACAACATATAAAAATATTCACTGCAGTCTTTTTCATTTCAGAGAGTTTGTTCAGTTATGAAAAGTGCTTTTTTTCACATCATAATTTTTCATAATTGGAAATTTTTGTTGTGTGTTTCATTAAGATACAGTAAAATTTTTCGTTGTGATATGATAATTAATGCAGCGAGTAAAGAAAAGTTGCATATTTCGGTGTACCTGATTGTGAAACAGCCTTACGTCTTGGAAGAAAATGAATGATATTTTCGAGGTAAATGTAGCAAAGTCAGTGGAAATGATTTATTAGAATAAAAGTAACTTGTGTAGACTCTTAGTCTTCCTGACGTGTGTTGGGTATATACTTCTGAACAGGCAATTAATCTTTTAGATAGTTATGGATATCGAATCGACCTGTCCCTGGGTTTAATATTTTTCATAATATTGGCCTATTATACCACATTTTTCTAATCATACGTCGTGGTCTAAGGCGTGTCATATATCGGTCACACGCAAAGGTCGTGGGTTAGTCTACTACTCGGTGTAAAATATAATGTCTTCTTCTTTTCTGTTGTATCTTCTTGGTGTAGGCACTCTCTCACCGAGTTCTGAGGGTATGAGGGGAAATTGTGAGTGAGAGGGAGTGTGTGTGGTACATTGTACTTGTTCAGGCACGCTGGTATACAGTGTGGTGGGAAGAATTTTCTATCTTCCTTCTTCGTTCCAACAGCAGAAGCCTTGCGAGGGGCCGACCACAGGTACAAAGAGTCGTAGTAATGGTGTACGGGCAAGATTTGTAAATCCAGAAAAAGGGAGGCCCTGGACCGATTTGGCCTTCAGCGGCAAACAAAGGTCATAATCTTAACACTTGAGTAGGCCCAGGTATTCAAAAGGCTCTGAAAATGCAATGAGTTGATGCTTATCCTACATAATTTGTTAATTTTTCAACCCTGTTCAGTTTTTGATATGAGGGCCCATACGAAAAGAACAAAGTCACTGACGAAATGGTGATAGACGAAGTGTCTTTAATTAGTCTGGAGTACATAGCATATGTGGGGACCGCGGCAGCACAGTGGTTAAGGTGCTGTGCTACAAATCGGAAGGTCGCTGGTTCGATCCCTGATGGTGTCATTGGAATTTTTCACTGACATATTCCTTCCGATCGCACTATGGCCTTGGGGTCGACTCAGTCTCTTACAGAAATGAGTACTAGGAGTATTTCCTGGGGTAAAAACGGCCGGTGCGTAAGGTTGACAACCTTACCGCCATTCTGGGTCATTGTCACGTAATGTGGGAACCTTAACTTCCTGGAACCCTCTGGGCGCCTCGGGCCTGTAATGGGAATGATTTTTTTTTTACATAGCTTATGTCCTGATATCTTCCTTGAGGAAATTCCGTATAATCCTTTACGAATGTTGAAGATTTGGAACCAGCACACCTACTCACTGTTCTAGCCTTAAAAGTCAAAATTGTAGTCGTTATTCTCAAAGAATGGAGTCTTTTTCATATATTCGTGTGTTTGTCCATGGCTGCCACACAGCAGGAACAAGAAATATAAGAAGACAAAAAAGAAACAATAATAGAAATATGAACCATTTTTCACTCGAATATATTTGTGGTTGACTTCGAACTTTGTCTTAAGTTCTCCGTATTTATTTAAGTGTAATAGCCTATTCTTGTATATTTACACTCCATACGGCGCATCCGACTGCCGTTTGATGTATGTTGCTGGGACAATACCCACGTAACGACTTAAAATAGCTTAAGCTTATTTTGATTTCATTAAACTTTCGCTCCGAAAGTCAAGGCCACGATCACAATTCCTTGTGTATAACGTATACCTAATATAATGACACGTTGTTTTTATTGCAAGCTAGCGAATACATTAGTGTGATCAGTACAATGTTTTAAAGGTATTCATGTCTGTGCATTAATAGAGAATTCACACAATAAGACCAACAAATGCAGTAATTACTCAATTATTACACCAACCATTGAACATATATAAAATTTACCAAATTTACACATTAAAACAATAAAAATGCTCCGACATGTTTCGGTCCTAAGACCATCCTCAGGGAGCTATGTATTCCTTGCTAAAGTCACACTAGCAATAGTCACATATTAATATGTGACTATTTCTAGTGTGACTTTAGTAAGGAAAATATAGCTCCCTGAGGATTGTCTTAGGACCGAAACATGTCGGAGCGTTTTTTAATGTTATAATGTGTAAATTTTATAAATTTTATATATGTGCTGTGGTTGATGTAATAATTGATTAACTCGACAACATGCACGGTGTAACAATGAAAATAGAAAAAATGCAGTAATGTTCATATCATATGTTTTACACACAATTTGTCATAACTCCGATATGTTTCCATATTCTTGGTCATCTTTAGGGAGTTACTGAACACTGTTTGTATATATATATATATATATATATATATATATATACACATACACACATATCAATGTTCCGAACTGTTCATATATCCATGTCTCGAAAACACTCCTTAAATAGCGCGAACGTTCTGATTGGCTACTTTCTTTCTGTATGAAATAATGTGAAATGCCAACTTGATGCAACAGGGTAATTTTATTGATGTATTCTTAGCTCTACATGTTTCGGGCGCATACGCCCATCATCAGGAGCATTAGATGTTGAGTTGCAGCATACGGTTTTCTGCACCAAGTTTGTGGATGGGTGGTGGCCTTGGGAGCCGATGCGTAGGTCGTGTGTTCGGTGCGGACGTAATTGTGTAAACACATTTGAGCCGTGTCAGATCAGCACTAAGCTAGCGCTGACTATGATCTGAAACATGTAGAAGCTATTGTTAAATGATGCAAACATCACGGATTCGTGCACAGTTTTTCTTATCTTCTCTGCTGTAGCAAATAAGAATAAATCACCAAGAATACATGGGAAGCTGTCCAAATGCTCATACCATCCCCTGTCGCTCTTCCACCTTTCCATTTATTACTGTATTTCTTCTTTTCCCTCTTCATTTCTGGATCAACTCAGATTGTTTGTGGTGAAGGGAGAGAGCTGCCTTTTGTTGAGCTGTTCCTTTCCGTCTCAAAATGAAACATTTCTTCTAAATTCGAAATACGTGTTTTGCCAGACAGTGATTCCCACGTGCTGATGTTATTTCTGCACACTCTTTTGATGATAATCCTAGCTTGCAGCTTCTAATATCTACACCACCTCTCCTCGCAACTTTGTTGACATATTCACACAAGGTATCTGCTATAATTACAATCAAGTTGACCTTGAAGTCTCTGTATTTCCCCGACACATCATATTTTTGTTTGATATGACTCTCACAAAGGGCGGCAGTAATTTCCGCTAACAGCATTAATCATTGGTCTTTATAATGAACACTGATTCATTTCCCTTTGGGGCAGAAATTTAGACATAAATTTAGGTCATTTTCAGTTTTCAAGTCTCTAGATAATTAACATATTATGGCAGAAACCATTTGACAAAATAGGCGTTTTGGGAGTCTTTTAGCTCAAAATAGTTGCAACATAAAAGCATGGTCAGCAAGTGACGTGTTTCGGCTTAGTATGTTTATTCTTAATTACATGGTGTAACACTTATTTTAAAAATAATTTAGGTTCCCAAAACTGCGCTCTAAAGCCATTTTTACATGGATGTGTTTGATGAATTCTCCTGATTTAGCTATAGCATTCTCCTACTTGACCCACATTAAGCCTGATAATTCTTTAAAACAAGAGACCTGTATAGAATTAAAAATAGTCTCAGAAATATAACACACGAATTACGTATCCATGCATTTATCAGAAAATGGTGAACTGCGTAGCGAAATATATGTGTGTATTTTTATGTATTTACTGGTGTGTAAATGTAAATAAAGAAGTGCTGCCATGATGATCACAGAAAAGGTTTGTACGTAAAGAGAAGGCGTAATAAGTGAGGGAAATCTGCACAATTTTGGCTGGGAGACCCTAAAATGTCGTAACAATTGTGAGACACAGGCTTCGTTGGAAGGGCAATATTGTTGTGTCCTAAATGCAAACGAGAATGGCGTTAAACTGACTAAACTGATGCGGGGTCTATATTCGGGAATTTTTGAATGCGATCACGAATATTTTGATTTTAAGAAAGAAAAACTTCTTTTTTTGACTCGTTGTGCCACTGACAACAAATGCTTAAAGGTTCAGCGCTCCATAGAGTTAGTAAGTCTAATGAAAGTAATCCTTCCTGCAGACCCGTGACACTGTAACTAATCCACTCTGCATAGTGTTCTGAATAAAGTGCTGTATTCGTTGCCACCGGGGAGAATTCACTTCACGGTCAGTTGAAGTTAGAACGCGTGTCTTAAAAGAATGAATAGACATAAGCAGGGAAGTTGAATAAAGAGAGAGCTTCAGCCTGCATCCGGACACCACACCACCCCAGCCAAACCACAACGTAACACCAACAAGCATCGAACCAGAGCAATACAACCCATGAAATAACTCAACAAATAAGTCGCAAGCTCCTGAGGATGGATGTATTAACATCCGAAACATGTTGAGCATTAAATAATGAAATAAAAAAAGCAAGTG
>Ga0123354_10015450_pt1 | contig 11919 bp, 4 predicted proteins | sample TergutLab28metaG_2_FD_97872 | JGI IMG/M metagenome (GOLD analysis project Ga0123354, IMG submission 97872) | Labiotermes labralis P4 segment gut microbial communities from Petit-Saut dam, French Guiana - Lab288 P4 | ecosystem: Host-associated > Arthropoda: Insects > Digestive system > Gut ... | reverse complement strand
CGTCCGCCACCTGTCTCTATCCTGGGCCAGCCCAATCCAGTCCATATACCCACATCCCACTTCCTGGAGATCCATCCTAATATTATCCACCCATCTACGCCTAGGTCTCCCCAGTGGTCTCTTCCCCTCCGGTTTCCCCACCAAGACCCTATACGCCCCCCTCTCCTCATCCATACGCGCCACATGCCCAGCCCATCTCATTCTTCTCGATTTTATCACCCGCACAATATTGGGTGAGGAGTACAAATCATTTAGCTCCTCGTTATGCATTCTCCTTCATTTCCCCGTCACCACGTCCCTCCTAGGTCCAAATATTCTCCTCAACACCATGTTCTCAAACACCCTCAGTTTCCTTTCTTCCCGCAATGTCAGCGACCAAGTTTCACACCCATACAAAACAACAAGCAAAATTATACTTCTATATATCCTGATCTTTAAATTTTTGGATAGCAACCTGGAAGACAAAAGGTTCTGCACCGAATTATAGCAAGCATTTCCTGACCTCAATCTGCCCTTAATTTCTTCCGTAATAGAATTTTGATTTGTTAAAGTTTTTCCCAAATATTTAAACTCTTCCACCCTCTCGAAGGTACTATTATCAATCCTCACACTGTGAATTCGTCTTGCATTCTGATCTCGAGAGATTTTCGGAATAATATTATTAAATATAAAATTTGTGTTTTGATTTTCTTTACACCTTTAACTGAAACATTTCTCGTTCTACAGAGGTGCTGATAAGTCCGTAGCCCCACCAGGAAGGAAACAAGCTAATATTTCTGTCAGAATGGCGTGAATTTCCTTCGGTGTCTTGCCTTGCAGGAAAAAAAAACTTGATGAGAGCTCGCGTCTCGATGTTGTTGAAATGGCGCGCGTCCCTGACATGCTTCCGAGCTTGTTTCCTTCCTGGTCGGGTTAAGGACTTATCAGCACCCTGGTAAGGAGAATTTAGCAAGATTTTATCATAAGTGAACATAAGTATTTCTGTAAAATACCCGTTATTTTTTACACTTTGATCAAACGTAAATTTTCATGACAGATTTTCGAAAAATCCTCAAATAAAAAAATTATGAAATTCTGCCCAGTGGGAACCCAATTTTTCATGCGGACGGACGGACAGATGGGCAGAAAAAACATGATTAATTTAACCCTTTAAGCGCCGAATTAAATCCCATCTGCCATTTGCTGGCATTATTAGGAGCTCACCCAATTCTCCACGTTAGCAGGATAAGGGCTAGTAGTTGCTTTTCGCAATTTCGCTACCACCACAACAACTGTTACGATATGCATATATTAGGCGTCTAGAGTATTGCTCCGGTAAACCTTAAGACACGAAAGTTTGTTGAAATATGTAAGTTTTAAGCGTAGAGAAGAAAACCATCTAGATGCTACTGATTGCTTTATTGCACTTATAATCTGCTCGATATGTTTCGGGCATTTATATGCCCATCATCAGGAGCTCGAGACTGTACTTGTGTTATTGCCGCATTGTCGTAGTAATTAACCAACTTGATACACAAAATCTTGTTTTATAATAAGTTTAATATGTTCCTCTACGTGTTTCGAGCACTATGTGCACATCATCAGGAGGTCGAAATACGGCATCTGGTATCGTCACACCTGTAGGTGGCCGTCCGGTGCACAGGCTTCTCTCAACCTGTGCACGGGACGGCCACTTACAGGTGTGATGGTACCAGATGCCGTATAATACAATTTCGACCTCCTGATGATGAGCACATAGTGCTCGAAACATGTAGAGGCATATAATAAACTTATTGTAAAACAAGATTTTGTGCATCAAATTGGTTTATTACTAAGAGTTTTGTGACTTGCTATCCTGCAATATGCCTGAAAGATTGGAAGAATGGAAAGTATCAGTTGAGATAAAAGTGCGTGTTCACGCTAAGGACAAATTTTGTGTCATAACCAATTTATTATTTTCTATATTCTAATTTCTGTGCGCCAAAGTTTGCACAATAAAGAGCACTGGGCTCGAGATTAAGGCGGGAAACTGACGTCAGTAGCGTCTCTTTATGTGATGCGTGCATTCAGTCTGTTGAGGGTGTACTTCCGATAAGCATGATGTGTACCTGCTGTGCTGTCAGCAAGACGTGCAAAACCATGTGCTTCATAGGGAAGTTTGTAGGCTTTCAATACATTAACAATATTTCTGCACGAGGCAGAATTAGTATTCATAGGGAGTAAGTGAGTTGTATGTTTCAGTTTGTTTTGGAACTTGCGTGTGAACAATTGGTGCTGTAAAGTATGCATTTCTAAGTAGCCAAGTGCAGTGAACAATGACGCAGATAACAATTAATTGACAAAGGGTCAAGTTATATTTCATAAGTAGTGTGAACTTAAATTTACAGAACAGTAACAATCAGTGCTACGTAGTTTCTTAATTCAATCCTGCTCAATAATCATTTATTACGTAATAAAATCCTTGTTGACCAGCTCTTTGTATTGGAACAGATGGTTCAACCAACTGTGTACGAACCAGAGCGTACAGTACGTATAGCGAATATTGCTAATTTATATAGTTTAACATAAACGTGTATGTGTTTTGTGTTTCCTGAACTTTTCAAGGTAATAATCTTTTGTTTTTTTGAATATGTTTGCTTTACAACATTTCTTTTGAAATTTCAGCTTGGTCAATACTAATAGAATTATACCAACAATACACGACACAAATTAGGCCTGCATATAAGAAGAAACTGCTTGACGTATTAGAATCAATGTGTGCAGAGAAATTGGACAAATGAGAGAAGAGATTACGGGGTTTCGGCCCGTAATAACTTAACGTGCGATCGGGTTGGATTATGGGTCTTAAATTGACGGATGTGTAATTAATGTAATACTGCGGGGTTTATAGTTGTGAGATGACCATTGGAGAATTAGTGTTACGTTTTATGAAGTTACTTCTCCGGTTACTTTGCGAGATTTTAGACCGAGAGTTACAATATTGCAACTTTTGGCATTAACAAATGTTGCTTATTGTTAGAACATCTGAGTATGGCTCTGAGTTTGTGTCGGTTTACTGGCTCATGGGTAGAGTAATTTTGAGTATTGAAAGTAACACACACACCACACCCCCCCCACACACACACACAAAGACACACACGAACACGCCCATATATATATATATAGACATGCGTCGCTTAACGACGGAGATATGTTCTGAGAAATGCGATTTCGTCGTTGTGCGAACGTCATAGAGTGTACTTACTCATACCTAGATAGTATAACCTATTGTTGCTAGGCTAAAAACTTGTACAGCATATTACTGTACTGAACACTGTAGGCAATTATAACAAATTCGTAAGTATTATAATATATATATATATATTTATTTATTTAGCAGGTTGTTCGACGTTTCTACATCTTCCTGCGCCCATTTGAAAATTATCTTATCTTTTTCTTCCATTTGTCTCTGTCATTCCAGTCTTCTTCTATTAATCCCTTTTCCCCCAACAGTCCTCTAATCCCTTCCGCTCAGGTAGCTTTAGGTCTTCCTCGTTTTCTTCTTCCTGGTGGGCTCCATTTCATAACTTTTTTTGGTAGTCTCCCGTCTTTCATTCTCTGAACATGTCCATACCATTTTAGTTGTTTAGTCTTAATATCGTCTAAAAGAGACCTTGTTACATTCATCTGTTGTTTAATAACAGTGTTCCTAATTTTGTCCTTCCTGGAAATTCGAGCTGAGCGTCGCCAAAAGTCCATTTCTGTGGAATTCAGTTTTGATACCGTTTATGCTTTTAAACACCATGTTTCTGCTGCATATGTAATTGTACTTTTAACTATTGCATGATAAATATGAGTCTTTGTTTTGGGGGTCACGTCACGGTCACGTCACGGTCACGTCACGGTCACGTCACGGTCACGTCACGGTCACATCACGGTCCCACAAAATGCTGTTTAGTTTCGTTATCTCCTCGTCCTCTATTAATTCTATCACTAATTTATGGCTCGTGATTTCCATCTTTGGTTATTCTTACCCCAAATATTATAATATAATATTGTAATATTATATTCTAATATTATAATCTTATGGCAGCACCGTCGTATATGCGGTCCGTCGTTGACCGAAACGTCGTTATGCGGCGCATACACACAAACGTATATATATATATATATGTGTGTGTGTGTGTGTGTGTGTGTGTATATGCGCCGCTTGTAACTTTTCAACAGGCATCTTCTTCACGAATTACTCAGTTTGTTCCAACACTTTCTATACAAACAAGAGATCCACAAACGCGTAAACACAAACTAACAATTGAGTTCTATCTCGAGCCCATTGAGAAAAGTTCGCATCACCAAACCTTTCAAGATCAATTTTAATATTACTATCCTGTAAGCTTCGACGTCCTTGTTATCGTATTTCATTATCGATATTCTTCGGCCAGTAGGCTAATTGCCACTAATTATCACTTCCTGGGTCATGCTAACCACACCACTCATTTTATTAATTTTTATTTATGTAATGAACACACTAATATACGTCAGTACAAGTATTTATTGGAGTAATAGGCTACATGTTTCGACCTGTTAACAGGTCATCATCACGCCTCCAGGAGAACAAGTCAAATGTCTGTTAAGAAATTGGGGTCCCAATATTATTTACAGTTGTAAACAAATATGAAATCTGGTACCGGATAAAATATGATACATACATTATCTAGTTAAAATAATTACAACATAGGTGGGTATTTGACACCTAGATGGTCGGCTGTTAGGAGCAGAGAAGCAGGCTATGCGTCCGGAATGAGGGAAATTGTGTGACTCAGTTGCACAATTTCCCTCATTCCGGACGCATAGCCTGCTGCTCTGCTCCTAACAGCCGACCACCTAGATGTCAAATACCCACCCATGTTGTAATTGTTTTAACTAGATAGTGTAGGTATCATCATGTGGCGCATATGGGTGAGGAGAGGGGGTGTATAGGGTCTTGGTGGGGAAACTGGAGAGAAAGAGACCACTGTGAAGACCTAGGCGTAGATGGGTGGATAATATTAGGATGGATCTCAGGAGATGGGATGTGGATATATGGACTGGATTGGGATGGCCCAGGATAGAGACAGGTGGCGGACGCTTATGAGTGCGGTAATGAACCTTCGGGTTCCGTGAAATGCGGGGAATTTCTTGACTAGCTGCAAACCAGTTAGCTTCTCAGGAAGGACTCTGCACCATGGATTAAGTAAGTATGTGTATGTATCATATTTTATCCAGTACCAGATTTCGTATTTGTTTATAACTGTAAATAATATTGGGATCCCAATTTCTTAACAGCATATTTGACTTGTTTTCCTGGAGGCCTGATGATGACCTGTTAACAGGTCGAAACATGTAGCCTATTACTCCAATAAATACTGGTTGTGCTGAAGTGTATTAATGTGTTCATTATATACTTCATTAAGGCATTTCGTGATGCCTTCTCTGAAGTCTTCTTTGTTTAATCGCAATGTGAATGTTGATTGTAAGCAAGAACGTAACTTATAATTAGTTACATAATTATTTTCCAATTTTGTAAAAGAAAACATTTTATATTAGTTCGTGAAATGGATTGTACACGTATACCTGTTCATTCCTCAGTATGTTCAATACTTGATTTCGAAAGTTAAGAAGTTTGGACTAGTGAGAAATATCAGAAATTGATTTGTCGTTTGATTCTGGAGAAGTTTTTGTATCGGATTTGTGGTACCTGCTAAGATATCAAGATATGTGATTCTCACACCCATGATGCTGATGATTCAGTCTGCCTGTACATAACGCCGTTTTTATTGGTAAATAACGGAGGAAGTGTCGGTGAATTGTAGTAGCCTCGAAAAGTCGATACAATATTTACAGTATTTGCCAAATCATGTTTTTAATATTCAACAGTTGACACGGGCCAACATTTTGGAGGTCTTGAACGTGTCAGCTTCGACACTTTGCTGTTGTTATTGAAATGTGAATTTTGGATGATTTGGTGCTGACACGACTGTCGGTGGATTACTCACGTGTAGGACATCGCAAAATTCTCTTCAGATTCGGAAGATGTAAGTGTGAAACAGACAGACACAAAGAAGAAAAATCGTTAGTTTTTTTTACTTCGCCGTATAACGTGCTGTAATAATATTGCTAGTTTGTAACTTGCCTTTCAGAAAATGTCAAACTAATTTTTACTGCTCGCACTTTTTCAATAGCGAATCATTCGACATATTTAGACCCAGAAAACGAAAATGTGTAGTTACTGATCTATGTAGTTTATACACGCACACACACATACACACACACATACACACACCCCACAAACATACATACACATACACACCCCCACACACACATACATACACATACACACACATACACACACACGCACACATACACATACACACACATATATACACACATTCACATACACACACATACACACAGACACACATACACAAACACACACACACACACACACACACACACACACACACTTATCACGATACTGCAGGACGTAGTCTGGAACCCAGAAATTAACAAATCTGTTACGAGATACTGGGCGAGACTTCATTCTCTGAAGCTCTGCTTCATTTGGGGTCTGTCCACATGGGATCTAATGTGTTTAGGGCGCTAACCATTGGATGTGACTTAATGTGGTTTGGTTGATAGTCCCTTCAGAAATGTTGGTACCTAGGCTATGTAACAATCCACATGGTGCCACATTCCTAAAGACAGTAATCTTGAACATACTATCATATTCTGTACATTAAGTGACGGACTGACTGACATACATCTTCACATTAAGGTGGGCATAAAGTATCGCATACCCCATCGAATCTTCGGGGTGTGAGTTTTCAGACTCACAATTATTTCGTTAGTGAGCTGTTTAGTGAATGAGTCAGACAGAAAATTTGTTAATGCTGTAGTATTTCAGTTCGAATGTCAATTCTGTCGTTAGTTAAGAACGTCCAGGCCATTTCGCTAAATGGCCATTTAATTTACTAGTTAACTAGTAAACTATGCGCGATTGCAGGCTTCCGCCGGTAAGTGAATGTGAAATGTGTTCTTCTGGGCTATTAACGACGTTTCGGTATAACCTACGGTCTCATCTTAAAGGGTCAAGAATCTTGGATTCTCGACCCTTGAATTACCACTACGCGCTCCATAATAGCCCAGAAGGGCGCGGTTCTTAACTACGATACTAACTAGTCAACCAACCAACCAATCAACCAACCAGGTCCATTTATTGGACTCCTTCTTGAGAAGCTATTAGTGTCTCAGCTGGTGAAGAAATACCCTGTTGTTTCTGGACACCGACCTCATTATACAGGGTTATTCGAAATGATTGTCGGGGTTTTAACAACTTGTCGTACACAATGAACTTGAGATAGAAGTAATTTTTTTTTATTTAATAGAAAAACACTCCAAGTTTTTGTCACATACCTTACAGGTGCTCTACATGTGCACCCTTTGTGATTCTACAAACATCAACACGATTATCGAGTTCGTTCCAAACTGTTTGTAGCATGTCAATTATCGTGTTGATGTTTGTAGAATCACAAAGGGTGCACATATGGAGCACCTGTAAGATATGTAACAAAACCTTGGATTGGTATTCTATTGAATAAAAAAATAAATATACTTCTATCTCAAGTGTATTGTGTATGACAAGTTGTTAAAAACCAGACAATCGTTTCGAATAACCCTGTATTTTCCACACAAACTACACCTGCGTTAATTGATATCGTTTGTTTTAAAGTCACATGAACCGTTCAATGCCGGCCTCGGTTATTGTACTGGCCTATAATCCTTTTCACCTTTCTGACCTCGGTGCATTGTAGGTCATGAATGCATTTAAGATTACTACATTTTCAAAACCCCTTCTTCCTGGGCACAGCTGGAATTTAAAGACTAGCATCATTGAAGGGATAATTTTAATATTAATTTGATAAATGGCTAATCTCTTATGTATTTATTTGTTAGCTGTGAAGAAATTGTACAGCGTCGATGTTTTGATTACGGCGCCGTAGCGGTGGAAATTGCGAATTTGCATTACTGATTTAAAATTGTTGAAAGGAACGCGTAGATAAGTGATTCGTTAAGGTTAATTCTCATTATTGCACATTGCGGACATTCCGCTTTCCGTTCTACACATTGGACTACCATTCCAAGGGAGGGAGAGCGCAATGCGCCGTTTACAGTATCTCGTGCCTCCATTCCCGTTTGTAATCTTTGTATAGAGACGTGGAATCTCCTGCAAGAATGGGCATATCGACAATCTCCCGTCTGTATATCCACGCTTCATTTCCGTTTGTGCGCTGCCCTGCCTGCCTCCGGGGTTTGAATTCGCCGGGTACTTGTACCAGATGGCATTCCTCCCATACTGTACAACTTTAAGACCACTAAACACGATCAGCTGCACGTGCTGACGGATATTGCGCAATATTGTTATATATTTCCGTGTATTTATAATTTTAAAATTAATAAAAAATCAACCAACAAAATGAGTGTATATAGGGACAACTCCAATGGTGTATAATACCATGAAGTCTATAATGTGGACTTCGCCCCATGATTTTATACGCCCGAAAATGATTCTTTAAGAAAAAAAACAAGTTGTATTTCGTAGTGTAATGGATACCATCTGGGAGTGTGCAACTGTCCACTGTCTATTTTGGCTGCTTTGTTTAAATTGATTACAAAAATGTATTCTTATAATAAAACCAAAGAGATGCACCAATTTCTCAAATTTATTTTTGGAATAAAACTGTTCATGTTTCGAACAGTTCCTCTGTTCATCATCAGGAGTTTTTCAATGTAAACACAGCAATGGTATATGTCATGTCAGGAAACCTGTATGACATATACCATTGCTGCGTGTACAGTGAAAAACTACTGATGATGGACAGAGGAACTGTCCGAAACATGTAGCGTTTTATTCAAAATATAAATTTGAGAAATTAGTGCATCGAGTTGGTTCTATTATAAGAATGCATCACGATGCACGGTCACATGAACGTCAATTACAAAATGTTTCTTACTCTAAGTACGCGAGATTTATGGTTCAAAAACGACGAGCTTGAAGATTGCGGAATGTAGTCTTTGGGGTTTTGAACCACACAATTTTAGATATGGTACAGATGTTTCAACAGATCCTGCTGATGTCATCTTCAGAGATTTTACTTTGAAGAAAGAGGCAGCGGGTTTTTTCTGAATACACACGCACGCACGCACACACACACACAAGGCTTACTAACAACTTTATTATCAAAAGTGTTAACGTATAAATGTGATTTAAGCAAGTGATTGAATTTAAGCGTAAAATTAGCTGTCGACTTTAAGTCAAATATTATTTCTAAATCGCTGAAGATTAACGAAAAAAGCCTCTTCAAAAAATTGACATATTCCTCTACCAGACTTCATGTCTTTACCTCAGAGTAAGTCGTAATCTTAAAATTACACTCTCCCCTGAACATGGAAGCACGAGACTAAATGCTCACACGTCCAAGATGACAATCACTTTTTTTTTATTTTTCGAAATTTTTATGCATTTTGTTTTTATACCCTGAAAATATCCACACGATATTATCTCAATAGATTTTTATCCTCCAAATTCTCTTTTGGATTTTCATCGAGTTTTGGAAAATTAAACACAATAAAGTTTATGTCGAATCGTTTGTCGAGGTTCGGCATCGAAACACATAGCACCCTTTCGCTCAAATCTCCGCACTTCCAATCTGTGGTTTGCTCAGAGATGGTGGAGCCTATGTCCCAGTGTTACCTTCCCTACAAGAAGCACTCCGTCTCTCTCTCTTTCTTCAGGCGAAACAATCGGCTTGGCGAAATATTTACCCCATCCAGTCACCACAATCGACCAACCTCGCGTGATTACAGTGGATTAGGACCTATCACACCACCGCATATTGCTTTAGAAATTTCGCTTCCATTGTCCCATCCCTTAATACCGTTCTTTACACAGAGCAGTTCCTTCCTGCTGAATAATGAATTATTATAAAAGTACAGTGTATTCAGCCGAACCAGCTTCAAGCTCTGGTCCAACTGATATAAATTTAATACAGTAATGAGGTAAATATAAAAATAGTAACAGCGTAAAATACCTGTACATTAATAAGTTTGTAGAAGATTAGTTGTTCAGGTGCTAACATCCCAGGTTGGTATTTTTTATGTATTTTCATATATGACATTGCGTAGGTGCTAATTTTCCGGAGAAAACTTCTGCTAGTTCCTTCAACATAGGAGTCGCTTAGGTGCCAAATTTTCGGAAAAATCTTCTGCGTTTTCCTTAAACTTAAGAGTCGTGTAGGTGCCAAATTTCTGGAGAAATCTGCGTCTTCCATGAACATAGGAGTCGTATAGATACCAATTTTCCCGATAAATCTTCTGCTTCTTCCTGCAGCCTAGGCGTCGCTTAGGTGCCCAATTTCCGGAGAAATCTTCTGCTTGTTTCTTCAACACAGGCTACTACCATGAAGGTGCAGGTAATAAAGTTCTCCGAAAAGTTGACATTTCTCTAACGGTCTACACGGTGTCACATTCCACAAGACCGCCAACGTGACTCATTACCTCGAGAACTTACCTTGCATGGGCACGCAGTATTTAAGCTATACTGTTACCTAAAAGTATTAGCACGCCAAATACTGACATTAGCACGTTCCACGAGCTTTGAAAGACGTGTAGTGTTGTAACTTGCAGTAATGGACGTTACTACACCTCCAGCTGTTATTGCACATTAGTTTGTTTATGAACACAGATCTGAAGACAAGTGTTGTTCGGCTTTCCACGTGATGTATTAATAATAGTGATGAATTATTTCAGTAATTAAATAAGCCTTTACAGATTACCAGATCTCCTCGGGGGAAAACCTGCTCCATTGACACGGACAGAGATTTGAAAAACGGATTGAAACACAAATGTAATGTTATAGTAAGTGTAGTTAACGTATTGCTATCTTATCACGTTACTGTAATTGTCAAAATGTATAAAACATGGAACATAGTTTATAAAGAAAAAACAGGGTGCTGATAAGTCCTTAGCCCGACCAGGAAGGAAACAAGCTAATGTTTCTCTCAGAATAGCGTGAATTTCCTGCGGTGACTTGCCTTCCAGAAAAAAAAATACTTGATGACAGCTTATGTCTCGATGTTGTTGAAATCGTGCGCATCCCTGACATGCTTCCGAGCTTGTTTCCTTCCTTTTCGGGCTATGGACTTATCAGCACCCCTGTAACGGTACACGTGTTAAGGAAACGTAAGTGGATTTCCATCTTTTGCTTGCCGACCTGCTTGCGTGAATTCAGAACGCATAAGGAAGGTCCTGCGACCGGCCATCTCGATACAGATTTTCTTTCTTTTCCTTTGTCTTCAAGCAAATGCTGAGACGATTCCCAAGAAAGTCGCTGCTACATGCTTCCATTCAGCTATTCTGATTTAAATTTATCAAAATTAATCACTTTTCATTAAAACTGAAGATAATTAAATTGCTTTTCCAAACTGTGCGCTTTAGCATTAATGAGAAATTAAAATCTCTGAGCCCTTCTTACAAGGTGCCACTGTCACCATTCTAATGTCTTCTTCTCACATTTTCATTTACAGGCTATTATAAGAATGACGAGCGAAAGAATCCTGGAAATCTTCCAACAAATGATATTCTTCTGCCCAACCCCTCGCCTTCCAATATAAAAATGCCTGTCATTTTCCTCCTTCCATGTGAGATTTAAAGAGGAAAATTAGCCTGAAATATATATATATATATACAGGGGGTCCCAGGAGGAATGTGCCAGACTTCAGGAGAGTGTTCCTAAAGTATACAGATATAACCCAAAACACCTATATCCAAAGTTGAACGGTTACGGAGATAATGGCCAGAGAAGTTTGAAACTTTGACAGCTGTTACACACATATTGATTACCAAATACATATTAAAACTGGCAGG
>Ga0123354_10015449_pt1 | contig 11920 bp, 7 predicted proteins | sample TergutLab28metaG_2_FD_97872 | JGI IMG/M metagenome (GOLD analysis project Ga0123354, IMG submission 97872) | Labiotermes labralis P4 segment gut microbial communities from Petit-Saut dam, French Guiana - Lab288 P4 | ecosystem: Host-associated > Arthropoda: Insects > Digestive system > Gut ... | reverse complement strand
TCTTATTTCGGAAACTGTTCCAAAAAGTCCGGTACAAATGGTCACCTTATATAAAATTAATCCGGACATGTCTTATTTCGGAAACTGTTCCAAAAAGTCCGGTACAAATGGTCACCTTATATACAATTTTTGTTTCTCATTATCACAATACCTAATTCTTAAATATTATATTAGATTAACATTTTGTTCTTTGATATAATCAATATTATTACTTCATTTTCAACATGTACGAAAAACCTTTCAAAACGCTTCAACGTATCCTGCCTTTTTGGCCATTGTCGGTTCCTTAACAGAAATAAGTGGACCAGCAACATCTCGTGCACTCAGCAAATACCTCTGATGCCTGTAAATCCTGCACTATTGCACTGTCTGTATTCAATGTGCTGACCATACAGGCCACTCCCCTCGTACTACGGATTGGTAACTCCATTTTAGCTCTCCTGTTACGGATCCTAGAGCATTTTAGGTGCGTTCGCAAACTTACGAAAAGCGACTATTAGCCTCGTCATATCTGTCTGTTTCTCCTTCCGCTTCGAACAGATCCACTCCCACTCGATGACTTTTCATGAAATTTGAAAGCCGCATTTAATTACAATCAGACTAGAAAAACGTGTTCTTTAAATGAAGACCTATTTACATTAATGATAACATTGCGCTCAGTTCTTCTTAGTATGAGAAATGTGTCAGACAAAAATTTTGGAGAAAATCAAAATTAATTTTTTGCTCAGAAAAGTTTCACTGTAAATCGTACCTTTTGCGACATATGTGGAAAAAATATGGTACAGCCACACACGCCACACATGACAATACAATGCGGAGCATGCGCATTGCATGCTGGATAATTGAGGCTACATACACCCACTCGGAATATGTAATACTTATTGCTTTTTCACGTCAATCATGGTTACACGAACGCGCCTCGTTGTTACGTTCAAATACTCAGCCTGTCATGTTGCTCGCAGAGTCACGTGGCATGGCACACCCACCAGCGGAACGGCAGACGTCTCCAAATGCTGAACAGTTACACTGTGGTCTCAACTCGTTGAGAACAGTCGAGTGCGAATACTGACCGCGAGGGTTGAGCTGTTAGAACTCTTGCTTCGTCCTCGGAACTTCTGCAGTTCGATATGCGGTCTGGGGAATTTTACCCTAAAAATTCTCCCCCCCCCCCCCTTGCAACCCATCAGCCCCTTCACGTAAATCTCGGTACTGTGTCTTAGAATAAGACAAAATAATCACAGAGGATCTTCAATATTTTCTTGATTGTGTAGGACATACCCGAAATCGGACAAAAGTGCTCTTAGTTAGATAAACTAAGAAACAGCATTTCTAGCAGTAATAAGGGGTCGTCCATAAATGAAGTCACGCTCCAAGAGCAGGGAGGGGGTTGATACTTTCATGACGATATGAGACGAAGGGGTGAGTGGGGGCGGGGAGGGGTTCGAAATGTCGTGACGTCATGAATTCTTACAACAACCAATACGATTCTGTGCAGAACTGGCTAGACTTCATATACTGCAGTCAGGCAATTCGCCGGCTTTTGATGGATGGGCAGAAACGGCCTGGCGCAGCGGTTTCCAGTAGGCACGTTGTTTTGTATGATGGTTTGCATTAGTACAATAGTACGGACTGGTAAGTGTTTTGGCTGTAAACAGTGGCAACTGCTTTCTATAGACTATTCGTTTCCTTGTGGCTTGGGGCGGGAGGTGGTAATTTTGTGACAATTTCGGAACGGGGTGTCAGCAGGTCGTGACGAAATGTGACAGGAGTGGGTGGCGGACCAATTTTACGCTGAAATCGTATGACGTCATTTATGGACGATCCCTAATATGACACGTGCCTGATTAGGATCATGAATACAAGTTTAAAAATCTGTGCAGCTTTACGGAAGACATCAGAAGTGTTCGTGTGATGACATCGCCTGGTGTCACTTCTTTGGTTGCATCTCGGCAATAATAGCGAAGTGAAGCGGAAATTTTACATGATTCATTACCATGTTTAATGAAGCGGAAATATTTGATTTCTTTCTCCCGGGTGTGGCATACGGGTTCCTAAAAGGTAACAGGAAAGACATGAAGGATCACGTGGCATTGTCGAGCATGCACCTCCCCGCCTACCCGCCATAAAGAATAATATTCTGTAGCCTTTTACAACGAGGCCTGTACGGTACTCAGACTCTGCCATTGTCCAAGCGGTCAGTCGCCGTTCTCTCAGGGCTGAGTCCCAGTTTCGACCCCAGGCCAGTCAATATGTGGCACACAAAGTGTCACTGAGACCAAATGTGGATTTTCCCGACAGATGTTCATAGAAGTTCCTAATATCAAATTTTACGAAAATCCGTCCAGCAGGAGCCACACCGATACGTGCCGAAAGACGGACGGACTAAAGGCGCTTTTCGCGACTACTAGAACGCGCCTAAAAATTGCAGACGTCATTGATGAACGATCATGTGATATCGACGCCTTTTTAGTGTATTTGTGTACAGTTTTCTTTTTTTTTTTAATTCTTGTGGTTAACTGGCGACACAAAAGATTTGTATAGTGATAAAGAGGCTAACAGTCACCTTGAACTCTGGGTCAAATTGCAGTAACACATTACAAAGCACATGTGCTGTCTATGTGAAGAACAACCGGCCGGTCAGCCGTGTAGCCGGCTTTACGTTACTTAGGAATTACGTGACAGACAGACGGACTCTCCGACTGCACACGCAAAATACGAATATAATTTACGAAGCACCTTCCCGTTTTAAATCTTTATAATGCATTCTACTCTTATCAGTAGCAACAAATCGTAGTAGCATTTAGATAACGTGACAGGAATTTAAAACTCTCAAAAACTGTGACATTAAATGCTAATTAATAAAATGTTACATCATTTCTTTAAAGAGCAGTTCTCATGCACTTTTACAGTCCAAGCCATGAGAGCGATATAAAACACACATTTCCATTTGTTACCACAAGGTGTTACTTGTTTTCTGATTTTCATTCAAATAACTGAATGAAACAGCAGAAAGGAAAAAACAAGCCTTTTTATCGGTTTTATTGCTTTAAAGCAATAACGAGACAGGCCGTTTATGTATAACGTAACATCAGGGCGCGTTCGCGTAACCATTGTTGCTGTCTGAAAATAATAAGTATTACATATTCTTAGTGTGTGTCTGTAGCCTCAGTTATCCAGCATGCAAATACATGCGCCGTATTATCGTCTGTGGCCTGTCCGGCTCTACTGTGTACTTAAACAGCATCTCATGAACGGCACGATTTTCGAAAATAGAAAGTTACTGAACATAAAATGTGTGTCTTGATTTTCTCTACAACTCTAGTCTAAACCATTTTTCATTCCAAGAAAAACTGAGTTAGATATTACCATAAATATAGAAAGTTCTCCGTGTAAAGTACAAGTTATTCTTATCAGATTGTAATGAAACTTGAATTTTCCGGACAGAATTTCGAAAAATACTCAAATATCAAATTTCACGATAATCCGTCCGCTGATAGCCGAGTTGTTCCGTGCGAAAGGACGGACAGACATGACGAAGTTAACAGTCGCATTTCGCAACTTTTCGAACGCCCCTAAAACTGATAAAATAAAGTTTTGATTGGCGGTCTGCGTTTCATTTTTGCTGTTCATGTGTCACGGCGGAATGTCATCGACAAAGAACTCAATAAAAACCATAACGGTTATTGCATAATAAGTAATATTAGAATTGACACAGCAACTCAGTTCGTTATGAATACAAAACACTACAAATACCAGGCCTGAAGGCTCATTTCAGTCTGTCATACAGCACAGTCCTCATACAAATCGCAAACCTCTTACCGTTTCAAATGCAGGGCCCCTATTTCAGCGCATTTTACTTTCTAATTTCATTTCAAATAATTGCATGCGAACGTTCTTTGCACTTTTGAAATCGAGGCGGATGAAACTGGAGGCGCCTTTGGTAGAAATGTATACAGGGTTTTGGTGGAGAAACCCGAAGGAAAGGGACAAGTTGGGAGGCCTAGTCACAGACGGGAATAATATTAAAATGAATGTTCAAGAAATAGGACGGGAAGGGTGTGGATTTGATTCAATTTGCCCAGAAGAGGGACATATGGCTGGCTGTTGTATATATGGTTACGAACCTTCTGATTCTAGAAATTACGGGAAATTTCTTGACTAGTTGAAAAACAATTAGCTCCTGGAGAACGCGTCTTCGTTATGAACTTAGTTAGTTAGTTAACTTTGTTTACATGAAGCTTAAAAAACAGATTTAATGTGTTGATTTGCCCTGAGCTTCTGTTTGTCTGCGCTGCAGAAACTGCTGAGCTGATTTAACTGAAATATGGCACTGGCAGATCTGCGTTGAAGTTATCCAACGAACATTATTACAGCTTCGAGCGTGGCTCAAACCACATTTTATCGAGCTTCTCAAAGTGCCTCAATCTGCAGGCTTTATGGCGCTCGGGGCTAGTTAGCACATTGACCGTCCCTGAAGAGGTTACAAAATTCATAAAGAATCACAGTCGTTTAACGAATTTCTTTTCATACGATAATAGTAAATTTATGAAACACAAAAAATCTGCTTTTTTTTTAAATTTTGAACAGTCATTTTGTCGTCCTTTTCGTTCTGACGCCCGTCGCCCGTGGCAGCAACACCACCCGCCCTTTGTCTCTCCCCCTCCCCCCGCCAAGTTACACCCGTGTCTGTTCATGCCTTGAAGGCGTATGGAGGAAGTATAGACATAGATCCACTCGTTCTTAACTTAGGCCCCAGACGAACGTTATCGGTCGGCTTCACGCACTGGTCGCTTTAGTCCCGAAAATCCCCGGCAGTGCCGTCTGATTACGAATATTAAGATGTAAAACGATTTTGTATGCACTGAATGTTTAACGGACTACAAAGAAAATAACTGCCTGAAATGGCGCACTGCTATTGCTTTAGCGACAAAAACTGAAAGCTGCATTGCTACTCAAGTTTCAGTAACTTTGGGTTCTACACTACGGAAATTCCTTAAGAAAATAAAAAGGTAAACTTTCGCCTGTCCACGCCAATCAGGCATATAGGGAGAGAAGTACAAATCAATTTATTTTTAATCTCAATGCTAGATAGAGTTCAGTGGTCAAATTCACGCCCCGGCCGCTTCCCCCTCCCCCCTCCCCCGGAAAAGAACCTTGGTACCCATTCTATAGTAGTATGGGTGGCCTAAACAGACGGTCTGGACGATTTCGAGAACAGACCATTCTCTTGTATCTGGCAGGATTCTAAATCCGGACCTTCCAGCTCCTAGCTATTCGATACACCAACCAAGCCATGCCAGCTACTATGAAAGTTTATTAAACGGTACTAAAAGTGAGGCCAGTAGCTAAATACAAGTAACATGCTATTTTTGAAAATTTAACAGTAGCTCAACTATTCAAGCTCTCGACGAATCTTCGTGGCCACGTTCGAGGCTGCCGATGATCCTTACTTTCAGGCAGAAGAATTCAGATGTTAACAAACTATTTCTTCAAGACCCACTTCATTATAACACTTTCTACTGGGCACATATTTTCTGATAAATTTTGTTTAAGCCTCTCGTTTTCCTTCCCCCCCCCCCGCCCCATTTCCCAGGCACCAAATACAGTTTTACTAAGTAGTGAGAGGACATAATGCCACGTCTATGTCACCTCTTACGTTTGGTGAAGGGTAAAATTTATAAAGTTTCACATTACGTAATTTTAGTCAGTTTCAGTTACAGCCTCTCTTTGAAGTCAAAATTTTCTCCCCTGGTGCACCAGGACAGGGTACCGCAATTCTTACCAGTTGCAGAACAAAATGTGGAGGTACTAGCAAAAAGGAGACATTTTGGGTTTGCCTTGAAGACCTTACCTTAAAGAGAAGATCCTTGGTACCATCGAAGTCTCCGAAGAGTCTGAAGAGTTCTGGACGCCTGCCGTACAGATCTCCTGCAGCAAGGACTGCGTCTCGAATCTCATTTAGTGCCAACTCTGACTTCGTGTTGCTAGTTACCACCTGGTAATAAAGCGCAACACATTAGCGCTGCTGCCGTGGATACCACAACAAAGGAATTCAACACACTTCATACGGAAAAGAAGCCTTTGGCGTTTGCCCAGCATTTATTAGGCCTAAGGTTGCATTTCATTGTCTTAACATTATAGCTTACGGTTCATGGGACAAAACTTTCCTGTCTGATATCGATAAAAATTCTTAAAACCACAAGATTTTATCATGAATAGATATTTAGGTTACAAAGATTACTTTTGGAATGAAGACAGATTTCCAGGTCTGTGAACATCCACAATGTAAGGGGCTAGCCTGGCCGTTCTGTCACTGTTCTGTCGCTATGTGGCAGCTCGAGTTTCTTGTCGTTATGGACCAAACCGCAAGGTAGCAGCACAGGCAGTCACAGATAAGCCCACCTATTCTTTAATCGGTACTGCAGTTTTAATCCGTGCCTATAAAAATTTACCTCTACGAAGGGGCACTGTTTATCCTATGAACCATTCTCTCCAAAATGTTCAGGTTCATATCGTGCACTTTCACATAAGTCAAAATATCACAGTGTCTATCATGGGCTGTGCCTTGTACGAGAGACGAACAGCAGCCTTGACTATGGAAACCACAGCTACATATGGGAATTTTCAAGATTTTCTCTAAAATTTCAAAGAATTTTGTATAAGTTTAAAAAATAATAACTATTGTCACGCAAATACGATATTTTGTAAAAAAAAACTGGTATGAATTTATATACAGGCCATCTATGAACAACAAATAAAGAGCCTATATAAAGCTCATCGCGTGTAACCAGACTTCGGGGCATTCAGCAAGGGAAAAGGCTTCAGCGAAAATTTGCTAAGAGCAATGGACAGGGGGGGGGGGGGGGGGATCTACTGTAGGTATTAGGAACTTTAAATTGCGAAGAAGTCAAGTCAGAAAGAGGGGGAAGATTTGTTTGAACTAGTCCTGAATATACATACAGAACTTGTCCCCTCTTTCACCCCAATTTTTTATTTGCCCCTCCTCAATTCAGTGGTTAAATAAATATTCGTAGGTAAAAAAAAAATATTAGAGGGGAATTTGCCTCCCCCTCCCAAATTACGATTATTGAAATAGGAACCATCTCATACACACCTGGTATTTGGTTCTATGGAAAATAATCCGCATTTTTTTCAGAGCAATACACTTCGTGAGCAAGCAATACATACGTCATTAACACCCATGTACTTGAATTGTATTTAAAGATTCAGTCCGTACCGCACAGTAAACACATTCCATCACCGACATAATGCCCAATCATTTAATGGAGCACAGTGGGTACTTGTTCTTTGTTCCGGGATCCACACAAGACACAGAAATACACTCCATGAACACAATGTAGCATTTTTAAAGCCAAACCTTTCGCTAAAGGGACCAGCATCGTGGTCTAGTGGTCAGAGTCTCTGACTACTAATCATGAGGTCCCGGGTCCGATTCCTGGCTCTACCGTGGGAATTTTCCCTGAAGGGGAGGATTCCCGCGGTGACCATGGTCTGGGTAGGTTGGTAGAATTTAGGTTTAAGGGCCCTCCTGGCACTACATCCTCCTACATCACCAAACACATAATCGGGACAACGTAACTGCGGCTCATGGGCGTCCCAACCTCAGAAGTTGGTTACATTCCTGTCATGCCCAGGAGGGAGGACCACGAAGTCCACAAGGATATGTGGTGGCATTGGGGGAGGGGGGGGGACTGTTGCTAAAGGTAAAGGTCACGCTAGAACAGGTGATGAAGGCCCAGAGGAGGAGAAGACGTAGAGTTCTTCTTGTAACCTCGGCTTTCGATTGGGGTGGGTGGTCAACACCACGCTCCGGCCATTTTACCTCCGGCAAAGAGACCCAGTACTCATTTTATAGGAGCCTGGGTTAACCAGGTAGTACATAATTTAACTACTATGATTTACAGGATTAATTACACTCATCAGGTGTCACGTTAGGTCGTCTGTTCTGACCAAAGAATGGCGCGTCCTCAAGTAACGGTCGGAGAATACTGTCCCCAGATGTAAAGGGTAGCTGCAAAGTTATTGTTTACACAGTTAGTGACAGCTGCCAAGGGGCATATATCTAGCGTAAAGTTGATGAGGTTAACAATTCTTTGCAGTGATAATCCGCTACCAGAATCGTGATCAATATTGTGACAGCCTAACTATTGGGCGGATTCTGTGAGCGGCATAATGGGATACTGGACTGTAATAGGAAAGTCTGACAGAAACAGCTCATTTGGAACTGTAAGATAAAATGGGGAAAATATATTTAATTCGTATAAGGATAGGAAATGGCTCTGGATGATTCGTAGGTTGGCCACGCGTGAACGCGTAATTAAAGCTAGGATTTCATAGTTATAGATATGAAAATTTTTGAGGTACTGCATAAAGGTGACCTGTGAGCTAAGGCTGTCTGAAACATGCTTAAATTGCAAAATCAATTTTCCTTTCGGCCGGCACTCACCATGTGTGGGGGCACCATTGCCAGATTGCACCGGTCGTACTGGTCGATGGGAGCTCTGCCTCCATCAGGACACAGGAGTTCGAACTCTTCCGATTTGAGATCTGCAGCCCAGCCGGCATTATTGTGGCCGTCTGAAAGGAAAGGAACGTTTGGTGAGCGCAAGCTTGACCTTCCCAAGGCCAAAATTCTAACCGTAGTATCTATTTTAAGTGGCCTCTTCGCTAAACCTCTTCCTCCACCCCACCCACCCACCCCCCCCCCTTCCGGCGCCACGAAATACATATTGCCGCTTTGAACACAAGTGCTTGGTGCGACCTCGTCAAGGCCATTAGTTAATATGGACAAAGTTTTAGCGTAAGCGAAAATCACAGTTAAATTTGATCCTAAATACTGGTATTATGTAAGCGTTATTGTGTGTAATTTTCAGTAATTTTAATTTTAATTGAATGGTCATATTACGTACGGACCGACATACATTTTGGGCGCATAGCGAAGAGTATTCGTTTAACATAATTATCCATCAAACGCATCTTATTTCTCATACAATACTCACAAAATTATCTGATTTTGAGAAAACCGGTGGCAAAATGGCACAGATCAGTTGTTTACCATCGACAGCTCCTGCAGTCGTCCACCATCTAACTCATTCCCTTTCCATTTACAATTTTCTGTACGTATGTACCAGAACACAGAATGTTTCCTTTATCACGTCCCTGAATACTTCAAATTTCATGTGGTGTTGTGTTGGGTGCAGGCTTTCTTTTCCAATATGTCTCCGTGTTCAGGAAGAAATGAATGAAACATATCGACATAATATGGCGTCGTGCGTAAAAAAAAGGAATCTACTTAAGGCTATCACTCGAGGCAGATTTTTCCCCGCTCTGTTTTGTACTGTGCTGTCACCCAAAACTACACGTCTTTTCCTGCTTCGTTTTCTATCGTGTTGTTAACCAAAACGGTACGTTTTACTATTACTCCAGCCTCACCTGTATTTTCAAGAACAGTCGTGTGTTTCACAAAGGCAACGTCACCGGAACCGGAAGCAAGGCAACGGAAGGCTCCGGTGTAGCCGAAGTAGGATTCATCGTTGCTGGCAGAACATCGTGCAGCTTCAGCCGCAGTACTGTCTGTAAATGAAAAGAAGTGGAACTGTATTGGTGGAAAATCATTTGAAAATACGACGTAAAAATTCGTCAGATCGAGACTCTAGATAGGTTTGTACAGATAATTAATTAATTAATGTATTAGAGTTACTGTGGTACAGTGATATTAAAATATCACCAAACATTCACGCTGTGGAACTGAAAAACTTCCTTGAAGAGGACTTGATACAAAAGCACAGCAACTGCAACAACAACAACAACCATAACAACGGTAACAACAATGTACATTATGGAGTCTAAACAAATGCATCTATAGTTTGTTTTACTGTATTACTATTACATGCAATAATAATATCCTGCAGTAAGTCCTTTATTTGTCCAACTAATGCACACAAATTATTATAAAATTGTTAAAATTTTAAAATCATTCAAAATTATAATAGTTGCTCCAACAGGTTTGGGTTTACATAAACCGTCATCAGGGAGCTCTCAGCCTGTGCTTCGCTAAAGTTACAATGTTGACTTCGGTTACATATATCGTTATTTGAAGTTATCGGTATTGTGGCTGCATATTTTGTTCAGTCTGCAATGAAAGGGACTGTCCTTAACAAAATATGCCGTCACAATACCGATAACTTCAAATAACGATATGTAACCGAAGTCAACATTGTAACTTTAGCGAAGAACAGGCTGCAGTTCCCTGACGATGGTTTATGTAAACCGAAACATGTTGGAGCAACTGTTAGAATTTTAAATGATGTTAACTGTTTAACAGTTTTATGACAATTTGTGTGCATTAGTTGGACAGATAAGGGACTTAATACTATCTACATGCACGGTGCAACTATGAAGATTAAGAGAATCTGCTGCATGTTTCGGCCCTTTGTGGGTCATCATCGGGGAGATAACAGGTACAAGTACAAGGTATGGACATTCCTTGTATCTGACATCACACTGATGGCGGTTCACAAGGGCCGAAATATGTAGAAGAATATAATATTATGTAAAGCTAAAGTAACAACACTACTACAAAAGTGAATATTTTGGACTCATCAGTATAAGTCTAACACATGTCAAATACAGAAACTGAAATATTAAATTAAACACTTTATTATCCAACTAGTGCACAATATATAATTTGTAGATATAATTAAAATTATAAAATATTTAAAAGTGCTCCAACATGTTTCGGATCACAAAGGATCCATCATCAGGGAACCTTGTACAGTGCTTGGCTAAAAATTACAAAGAATTTTTAGGCAAATACTCTACAAGGCAAATACTCTACAAGGTTCCCTGATGATGGATCAACTGTGATCCGAAACATGTTGGAGCACTTTTAAATATTTTACAATTGTAATTGTATCTACAAATGATATATTGTGCATTCGTTGGTTAATGAAGTGATTAATTGTCATTGATGCACGGTGCAAACATGAAGATTAACATTTAGGCACCATGCATCCTGTATGCAGAACAGACTTTCCGCTAATCTCCAGGGAAAGCTTTTTATATATTTAATCAACAAATATATTTCATGATATTTTTTGAGACTTGTTGAACAATCTCTATTTATTCCTCTACAAAATGGCGTGCATTTCATAACATTACCTTTTTTGTTTCGTAAAATATTCACATTTTACATAAATCATGTGCTGCTATTTAAATGTCCAGTTCAAGGGACAAAGGGTTAAATAGTACAATCTCAATGTACTATCTTCCGACAAAGAGGCGCTGCTGTTTCGTTAATATCTTCATCTGACAACCTAAACTCACACCGACTTATCAAACGCCGAACACAGCCTCCAATTAAGACAGCTTGTACAATAACCCTAGCATTCGACACAAATAATCTCACCAGCTGGCAGCATAGCTAAATAAACACCACACTCCCTTCCCTGCCCCCGTGGTTACAGTCAAATGCTGGTGTTCTTCAGCAGCAAAGTCCTGACGTAATGGACAGCGTAAATTTAACCTTTTTGGCGCCGGAATTATTTTTTTAATTTTAGCACGCCCTGTATATAAAATGTGAATAATACAGGAACCAAATACGTTAGAACTATGAAACAAACTGCATTTTGAAGAGAAAAAAAAACGGAGAGCATATACCATATTTAAAATATTCAGTACCTATATTTGTTGAATAAATATATAAAATGTAACTTTAGAGGTTAGCGGTGCGGTACGACCACTACAGTTGACATTAGGCGTCAAAAGGTTAAAGACGTTGTTTTTGGAGCAACAGCCCCCAGTAGACCAGGGCCTCCTCATCCAAGGGGTTTACAGATCACACACAACGACGCACTACAGTCGGTAGGACTCCTCTGGACGAGTGATCAGCCCGTCGCAG
>Ga0123354_10015447_pt1 | contig 11922 bp, 6 predicted proteins | sample TergutLab28metaG_2_FD_97872 | JGI IMG/M metagenome (GOLD analysis project Ga0123354, IMG submission 97872) | Labiotermes labralis P4 segment gut microbial communities from Petit-Saut dam, French Guiana - Lab288 P4 | ecosystem: Host-associated > Arthropoda: Insects > Digestive system > Gut ... | reverse complement strand
TTATAAACAGATGGGTAGTTGTAATAGCACGGGGCCCGCTGGTGGTTAGTGGGTAATTTGTTTTGTTGGGGGGGGGGGGGGCAAATACTATGGAAGAACCGGGGATAAAGAATATGTCACGAACTCATTCTACTTACCCACAAGATGGATAATGTATTTTTTTTTCACTACTGTGTAATTCTGTGGCAGACACTTGAATATTATTAATTAATTTACACGAAGTGACGGTGGAATATCTCAGATTTTTACGTCAAATTCGTGTCGAATAATTGTAATATGTGAAGTAGGAGACATGCGCAGACAATGTTCGAAAGGACCTTACATCGCATCTCTATGGAATACAAATAATTTGAGAAAAACTAAGGTAAGGAAAATCTCAAAACAACCATCCCCAGCACATATTACGGTAAACCAAAAATAACTGGAGATTGTGGAATGCTTCAGCTGTCTGATTAGCCTGGTAACAAGTGATACAACAGGTAAACGTGAAATTAAATCCAGAATTGCCATGGCAAAAGCGACGCTCAAAAGGAAGAAGACTGTTTTCACAAGGAAATTGGACTTAAATTTAAGGAAGAAACTAGTGAAATTCTACATCTGGGGCGTGGCTTGTTATGGTGCTGAGACTTGGACACTTCGAAAGTAGGTCAGCAATACCTGGAACGGTTTTAAATGTGGTGCTGGAAAAAGATGGAGAAGACCTATTGGACTGGTGGTACGAGAAATTAAGTATTATAAAAAGTCACAGAGGAGGAATATCGTACGTACAGTAATACGAAAGCAGGCTAACTGAATTGGTCACACCTTGCGTAGGAACTGCTCTCTAAAACACGTTATCAAAGGAAAGATATAACGGAAGAGGAGACGACGGAAAAACGTCAGCAAATACTGGACTATTTTAAGGAAAAGAGAAGATACTGCAATTTGATAAAGGACGCACCAGCTCGTACTCTGGGGAACTCGCTTTGGAAGAGGCAATGGATCTGTGGCAAGACAGACTTCAGAAAAAAAAATTGCTATGCCTGAGGCAAAAACTGTGTTGCTTGGAAACTCCGAGGCTCTTGGACAACAGTGATCGTGTTCAGTAGCCTCTCGATCAAGGGGTTTCCTTTACACCATACGTATTTTTAGTTCTTCGTATGCCTCACACTGAGAGCCTGATGGTATTAGGTAGGGTTTCACCCTTTTTATAGGCCACGCAGGCTCTTAGGATGAGTAGAGGTATAGCTTCACTCTTTTCTAGGACCTTGGCACTAGATGGGGTGGGGGGTCAGCCCCACGCCCTGGCCGCCTCTGCCCCCGGGAAAGACCCGGTACCCATTGTGCAGGAGGCTGGATGGGCCCCAAGGCCGGTCTGGACGGGCGGAAAATCTCGTCCCCACCGGTATTCGATCCCGGACCGCCCAGCCCGTAGTCAGTCGTTATACCGACTGAGCTACCCAGCCCACGCCTGATGGTATTAAATGGCATTAAATCACTAAACAAAATGACGTTTAAGATAATGTTGGTAAGTCAGACTATGCTGTGATAATGGTAATAAGGCAACAGCATTGTAACTTGTAATGCAGACTACCCAGATGCAATACTAATTGCAAGATAGATGCTGTGCCAGGGCACTAAATTTCTCCTAGTGGGCCTTTCTACTGCCATCTGCTGCCTGATGTCTTAGGTTTATTCTGATGGGAAGATGTTACAGCACCTATATTAATAATTGTCCAATGAGATGCAACACAAAGCTGTCTATTTATTATTCTGCAAGTTCACTCTACACGTTTCGGGTGTCAACCACACCCATCATCAATAGTACACAAAACTGTAGCTACAGCCTCCGGTATTGGTCATATTTTTTGTGTAGCTACCTCCCTCCACCCGAAACGTGTAGAGTGAACTTGCAGAATAATAAATAGACTGCTTTGTGTTCCATCTCGTTGGATAATTACTAACATAGATCAGCGATGCACGGAACCATGAACATAAAATGTTACAGCATTTCATATTTTGCAGATTTTTTAAACAGGTAAAACCTATGACCGCGGTTAGTCTTTATTGCACATTTTTAAACATAAAATTTCGTGACATGCCCATGTCAGCTCACGTGACGTCTCCATCATTTTCACTATCGATGTTTACCCATTCTACAGCACTACAGTCCGTAGTCGAGCCTCGGCCTCTGTCAATGACTTTTGCCAAATTATTCTGCTCTGGGCGGCCATCTTCCAGTTACGGCACCGGAGAAATCTGGCATTGTCTACTGGTGCACCTTCCTGCCACTTCAATCGGGGTCTCCCAACTGGTCAATTGCCAGTGAACTCAGCTTCCAGGGCTGTTTTGGGTATAGAGTCCAGAGAGAGTCTTTGTACAAGTCCAGTCCATCGTAGTCTCTAGAAATGAATGTGGTATTCTAGCTAAATGTCTTTATATTCTGCATAAAGTTCTCCATCATGTTCGTTCTCCACATCCCATCCCCTCTCACCAGTCTAAATATTCGCCTTATGATTTTGTTTTCGAAAGAGTCGAGAAGATATTCTGTTTTTTTTTTTGAAAGTTTTCAGGTTTCACATCCATACTTGAGGACATCAGTGCTTGTATTAGCTTCACAGTCAATGCCGTTATGATTCTATCTAATATGTATTACAATACATCGTTCTGAAATTGCCTTAATTGGACTTAATTACGTTGCTTTGTACATTTTATTACCTGTGTGAATAAACACTGCGAATAGGTATGCTGGCACATATATATATATATATATATATATATATGTTTGTGTGTATATATATATATATATATATATACACACACACACACACACACACAAACACACACACATACTTATACATATATACATAATACATACATTATATGTACGAGTATGTAAAACATAACGAATATTTTGTGTCACTGTGTCTTCAAGTGTCACCATGCATTCATGTCCGTCTTTCCGTAGGTCGCAATTCTCCACTGCATGTACATTGTCCACCCCAATGCCTCGCTTTCACTGGAAACTCCTGTGCTGCCAGCCGGCCTTCTAGATGTGCTAGATTAGAATGCAGATTATTTGTTCGCCCTCTTAAGAGACAATTTTGTTTTTTGCATAGTTATGAGCCTACACTGACACAACTTCGTTTCATCCCGTTAGTTTTTTCGGCGTGTTCCGCAGATGTTGGGTGTTCGCCTTGCAATGCTTTGCTCTCCGGTTTTGTTGAACCAAATTCCTATGTTGTCAGACTCAAATATTCGGTAGTGTCGCGCCGTGTCGACAGGTAAATAATTACCGACGTGTCAGTGGATTCTTGAACTGCTAGTCTTTGAGAGGAAAATCCTAAGAGGAATATTTGGGCCTACGAAAGAAAATCAAACATGGAGGATTAAAAACAAAGAAGAATTGGACAAACTGATAAAGCACGGAAATATAGTCAACCACATTAAAGCCCAAAGACTGAGCTTGTTCGGCCATATACAAAGAATGCCTGAAGCCAGGGCAGCTAAGAAGATACTTAAATAGAATCCCTTAACCACGAGACCAAGAGGAAGACCCAAGCATAGATGGGAGGACAACAGCATGCAGGACCTTCGTCAAATGAAGATAAAAATTTGGGTAACCTGTGTCCAGGGTAGAGCAAAATGGAAGGATGTCGTTGAAAAGGCCAAAACTTCCAATTAAAAGGAGTTCAGCGCCTGAAGAAGAAGAAGAAGAGAAGTGGATTCTTGTGCCTTAATTTTCCCGGTCAACACCACTTTTCGCGGACTGCTTGGTGGTGCGGTTGAAGGCAATTCATTCTTCGAGAAGCCGGCAACGGTTTGTCCGCCGACACGGTGCAACATCTAAGAAGACTTAAAGACGCATCAAAACCGATATGAGAACCTCAGACCTCAGGTTGCTAGGTTACTGTCTGCAGCAGTCCGTAGCCGATGATTTGTTGGCGTCTTGTTACGGTACGCATTTTGTAGAGACATGGACGCGTGTGCTGCCACAAGGACGCAGTCTATTGGCACTGGATAGCCAGACGGACAACATAATAAGCCTAATAACTTTAACTAAGTCAATTTACACTGCATTAACGTACACTATATATAAATTTACAATTTACGGTTATGAAGCTAATAAGAGCATCAGTAGAGACACTGATAGTGACCCTGATGTAGGCTGTCGTTCATTTGCTTCCTCACTTTTTGCGTTATTTCATTGTTTCTTTGTTTACAGCTTTCTCCTCTTCTTTATTTTTGTTTTTTTATTTATTTCCTTCTATATTTGCTTCATCTCTTTTTTATTTTATTTCCTTTTCTATACGTTCTGTTCCATCTTTCCCTCTTCATGTCTTTTACTTCTTCTTTTTTACCTTCTTACTTTCAAGCTTCTTTTTCATACTTTTAGCTTTGCTTCTTGCGTGCCGTGCTCACTCTTCCATGACCTAAATTTTCGCTAATTTCTTTCCGGTCTAGACACTGTATATCTGGATATTCTATGCGTGTTTTAAATACAGAAAGTTTGATAACACTCTAGGCACAACTAAATTCCATTTTGTTTAATAGAAAGACATGTTTCGGCCTAGACTCTGCTATCCTCAGGTCGCAATCTATTTTAAAATATATGGAGGAAAAATGTACATAGAGTGTCATAGTGTTTAAAATTGGTTAAATGTTAAAATCAACAGTATAGTCGCGAGCTCCTGATGATGGGCATATTAATGCTCGAAACATGTTGAGCCTATAAGAAGTAGAATAAAATAACAAGGGACATCTAGTTGCTTTTTATTCTGCAGTTATCACAATGATGCACGGTCCAATAAACATCAGATAGGTGTATATAATCTGTTCAGTGGCTAACATCATCATCATAATCATCGTATGCAATCCTGTCAACTGCCACATATCTGACTGCACAAAAGTACACATTCACTTAGTCTACGGAAGGTTCTTCGGGTTGACAGTTGCCCTGTCACTGTTTATCTGTTGCTATCAGCTGTTGTTCAGTCACCCAATCTGCAATTCAGTCTGCTGAGTGACCCTTCAAAGGCCCGCGGTGGGAATATAACATATATCAATACCCACGTACTTGACAAATAAGGACACGCAATGCCTGGGGCGTACTTAGAATCTGCACAATAATTCATGACCTGTCATTAGACGGTGCATGGTCGGTAACGACCTTCATTTGTACATCCAGCAAGGGATCCTTTGTACACGTGATTTTTCCGCTGAATTTTTGAGTGTTCGGACTCAAATAATAAGGCTTTATTTCTTAACTTGTAACAATAATAATAATAACGCCAACTTATAGACAGGAACAAATATCTGATTAATTTCTCGTCTCACGAAAATTACAGAAGACCTATTTTTGGTAGTTATTTATCAGTCCGGAGTAGAAATGCTGACAGACATACAAACATCTCTACAGTAAACACTGTATTCGCATACCCACACAGTGCCCATTAAAATCGCCCAGTCCGTCCGTCCGTCCGTGTACAAACATGACATAACTGCACAACCACACAGCTGCAGCGGATTTTCATGAACTTTGAATATGCGTTAGTTTTAATGACGTTGTTTGAGAATTTTCAGTTTTCTTGTTGGTCAGTTTAAACTACAATCGTACCTGCAGGCTGCATGCGTGTAGGCGGGGATGTTGAGCGTCATTCGCGAAATGTTTATCGGAATATAAAAGTCACGGACTATAATTGTTGAGAATTAATGAACGCATTTTATGTTCAAGTCCTTTTGTTATAGTTATGTTTAGTACGAGGGAATTTCAGGACAACCCGCAATATAGCATAGTTGAAGATAAGGAAAAGAAAGTTACAAGAAACAGAGAATATTACATAGTTAGGTTCTTCGTAATTTGCGTCTTTTTCTAAATAATTTTTTATGGCACAAAAGCCCCTAGTGGGCCAGGGCCTCCTCATTATCGTGGCTTCACGAACACACTCAGACACACCACACTCGGTAGAACTCCTTTGTACGAGTGATCAGCCCAACGCAGAGACCTCTGTCAACACAAAACACTCACAAGAGACAAAACGTCCGCGCCCTCCGGCGGGATTCGAACCCTCAATCCCAGGAAGCGAGCGGTCGTAGACCCACGCCCTAGACTGCGCTGCCACCGGGATTGGCCTAAAAACATTAGAATGATTAATGAAGCAGAGCTGACGACGAAACTTTCTTCCGGGTAAACAAAAAAATACGCAACCGTCCAATATAATTACTTACTTACTTACTCCATGGTGCAGAGTCCTTCTTGAGAAGCTAACTGGTTTGTAGCTAGTCAAGAAATTCCCCGCATTTCACGGAACCCGAATGTTTATTACCGCGCTCACAAGCGTACGCCACGTGTCTCTATCCTGGGCCAGCCCAATCCAGTCCATATACCCACATCCCACCTCCTGGAGATCCATCCTAATATTATCCACCCATCTACGCCTAGGTCTCCCCAGCCGTCCAATATTTACCATTACTGTTTATCTTTTTGTAATATTTGTATAATTATTATAACCAACATAATTAATTATAATAATTATACTAATATTGCAAAAAGATAAACAGTAATGGTAAATGTGGGAACTTATTTCGCATACTGTTACATCTATGACTCTCTTGGTACTTTTTAGGCGCTTTCGCTTTGTCGCGAAAAGCATTCACTAGCTTTGTCATGTCCATCCGTCTGTCTTGCCCGCCTGAATTTTTGCATGTATCAGGGTGATTCCCATTTCAATGGTCTCTGTGAAATTTGATATTGGGAACTTTAACCCTTAACCTGCTAACGTGGAGAATATGGTGAGCTCCCAATAATGCCAGCAGATGGCAGATGGGATTTAACTTGGCGTTTAAAAGGTTAATGAAAATCTGTCGAGGAACCCCACATTTGGTTGAAATCGATTAAAATTATCGGGCCCTTTACAAGAAGACCTAAACACGTTGTAATGTTGCGGGCCACTTAAATCCAATGTAACAGCGTTTTTACGCAACACGCCATGTTTTCGTAGTGTTGACAGTGACTGACATGTATCTGAACAATACACAGAGAAGGCATTGCTGCTTTTCTACTGCAAACATGATTATGCGAACGCGCCACAATTTGCCTGTGCTGCTTCATCGTGTGTAAATATTAAGAACCTGCGCTTATATGAAGATAATAGCGGAATTTTTGGAACTACTTATTTTCTTGTGGCACTGCGGCCTAACGAGGGCCAGGTCCTCCTCATTCATGAGGTTTTCAGATCACACACAACGACGCATCGCAGTCTGTAGGACTTCTCTGGACGAGTGATCAGCCCGCCGCAGAGACCTCTACCTGACAACACACAAGAGTCACAACATACAGACATCCATGCCCCCGGCGGGATTCGAACCCACAATATCAGCAGACGAGCGGCCACAGACCTACGCCTTAGACTGCGCGGCTACTGGGACTGGCATATCCACGTCTAACACATGAAAATACCATAATATACTCCTGTAATACATCCCGTTATTACACTAAAATTTTATAAATTTTACGTGGGAATAAGATTTGTACGACGTTTCGGTCCACACTAAACTATAATACAAATTATTTTTTTATCTCAGTAATTAACCAACTTGATACACAAAATTTTTGTTTTACAATAAGTTTATTTCATGCCTCTACATGTTTCGAGAACATGTGCTCATCATCAGGAGGTCAAAATTGCATTACACAGCTTCTGGTATCATCACACCTACAGGTGGCCGTCTCGTGCACAGGTTGAGAGAGGACTGGTTGAACCAGTCTTCTCTCAACCTGTGCACGAGACGGCCACCTGTAGGTGTGATGATACCAGAAGCTGTGTAATGAAATTTTGACCTCCTGATGATGAGCACATGTTCTCGAAACATGTAGAGGCATGAAATAAACTTATTGTGAAACTAAAATTGTCTGCATCAAGTTGGTTAAATACTGAGATAAATAAACTGAGATTCACGGTCAACAAAACGTCAAAATTTCTAAAACAAAGGTCAATAAGCCCACAAAATTCTTGACTTCTTAAGCGTAATGCACTTAGAAAGTTTTGTTACGGTAATATTTTATGGTTACTTTGATGTTCAACATATCTCAGTATAAGTGATGAAGATGCAGCATGTCAGTGTTTCAAACATGGCTGCTAGTACTGTGGCCCATTACAGAACACTGTGTACGTTTCTCATTCGCAATTTGTACAGAGCGGCGATGTGAAAATACTTGGTCTTTGTTTCTCGAAGTGAAAACGATAACAGGCCTTGCTGCCTGAACCACATTGTTCTTTCTGTGTTGACGGTGGCGGACGGCGGACGGCTTTCGAAGGCCGAGGCGTTGTTATTATGGGTGTATTAAACACTGCACTGTCTCCTACCTGAATGCGTAATTACACTATGTCTGTGACATTCCGGTGCGGGTTGCTTGTTATTCAAGTATCTTTTATTTGTTACTTCGGTATATGCGAGATTATCGATAAAAATATAGGACTAATGATATAAGGTGAGGTAAATTCAGTCAAAAACTAAACTATGAATATATGGCTAAATGATGGTGTTTATTAGCAATAGACAGCTACATGTTTCGGCCTATAGCGGCCATCATCAGGTTCTGACAAATTGCTTGCTGTAAGAGTTATATATAATATGCATACACTGAGTGGCGATGTTGAGATCTCATCATCATTATCGTGATGATGAGATCTCAACATCGCCACGCGGTTTATGCATATTATATATAACTCTTATAGCAAGAAATTTGTCGAAACCTGATAATGGCCGCTATAGGCCGAAACATGTAGCTGTCCATTGCTAATGAACACCATCATTTAGCCATATACCCAAAGTTGTGTTTTTGGCTGAATTTAGTTTAAACACGTAACTGGGATAGCACACCCAAAAAAATTAGAACTGGTGATATTTAAAATATATGACTTACGAACTGTTTTGAAGTCTGTACTTTATCCTTCCTCCTCGTTCTCCTGATTCTCTTCTTTTTCTTCTTCTGGCGCTAAAGCCCCTCATGAACTGCGCCTGTCTTACTGCTTCCCCCATTGTCCCCATATTGCAACTTTCGCCTCCAGTTTCTAAAGCTCTTTATCTTCGGATTCTCTTCCCCTGAATCCAGCCACCTACCAGCAGGCCAACCTAATCTTCTATTACCCTCTGGTTTGTAGAATATAAACTTTCTACAAGTTTCTTGCTCCAGAATTTTGTACATACACATTTCCCAGCTCCCTCACCCTTCTCGCTGTCATCACCTGCACAACTTCCAGTTCATTATATACATAATAAAGTTCATAATTAAACCTGGGTCTCTGTACATCATATACCTTAATTGGTCTGTCGGCCTTTCTCATTTCTCTTCTTTCATATGTTTGGAGCGTGTTTTCATCATATCTCTGAGGGACCAGCATTCACTGCCATCTGTGAGCACAGGCCTTACAAACATTTATGTAGCATCCTGGCGATGCAGCATGGCAGTGAAAATTTGCTTTGTGCGAATAATTAGCTTGCAGTTAAAGCAATGGCAGGGGGTGTACGTACTGTCTCAGGAAACCGGCAGACTTGTTACCAAATATTCATATTGTATATTACAAATATGTACTGTTTCTTGGACAAGAAAATCAAAGAGAATATAACGATTTGGCCTCGTCAGATGCATGGGACAGGATAGAAATGTTTATACTGTTGTAGACGGAAAACCTGAAAGGAAAAACCATTAGTGAGGCTTAATAGTAGAGGGGAGGATAACATTAATAAAAACGGACCTTAAAAAAACGGGAGTGAAGTTATGGACTGGAGAATACGAACTAATTGAGAGATTTTGTGAAGACAAGAATGAACAAATTCTATAAATGACGGGGATTTTTTTTTTTATTTTTACGAATTGTGATTCTGAAAAAAAACTTTGCTTCATGCAGGTGGCCGGTCTATATGGTTGAGAAATCCGCAGTGATAATAAATACGTACAAAATTTTAGTCGAGTAATCTGAAGGAAAATTCTTGGTTGTGAAAAAATTCGAATGTGGGAGGATAAGATTAAAGTGGATTTCCGGGAATTGAATTGTGAGGATTACACTGAATAAAGAGGCCTTCGAGATGGAACTCAGTGACGGTCTTTTCTGAACAGGGAATTGTTGTTTCATAATTTAGTTTGGCCAATGGACTCTTCCGTACTCAAAAAAGATTTGCTGATTTCCCTTCCTCCTCCCCCTCCCCCTCCCCCCAAATTCTTATATACGACGTTAAAACTATACTACAAATAAATTAGGGTGACAATAAATTAGTATTAAACAAGGATTTAAGACCAACATATTATTTGATTGTATATATTCTAAAATAAAGATCTTATTTCATGAACACGAAAAATTGTACTTAAAAACGAATAGCTGTTCCATAACAAAAAACTAATTACCAAAATTAGATTATTGTTTATATATATAAATTAGGTGGGCTGGGTAGCTCAGTCGGTATAGCGACTGACTACGGGCTGGACGGTCCGGGGATCGAATTCCGGTGGGGGCCAAATTTTCCGCACCTGTCCAGACCGGCCCTGGAGCCCACCCAGCCTCCTGTATAATGGGTACCGGGTCTTTCTTTCCCGGGGGTAGAGGCGGCCGGGACGTGGGCCTGACCCCCAACCCCATCTAGTACCGAGGTCCTACAAAGAATAGAGCTATACCTCTACTCACCCTAAGGGACTTCGTGGCCTATAAAAATGGTGAAACCCTACCTACATAAATTAGGTTATTCTGTTGTGTTCCAGTACTGCGAAACATAAAAAATTTGAACAAATGATTTATATTGCAGTAAAATAAAAATGATTTTAAGTGAACTTTACATAAATAGTATTTATATTATTAATTGTTTTGACTGCAGTGGAATTCTCTTGCGGAACCCCTATTTTCACTTCGTAATTAACTGTCTTCCGGTTCCGTAAGAGCTGTGTAAGATATTTCATCACTGCGAGACACTTATCTTCTCATGGAAGCCTCTGCTGTTTGGAATGTATGTATTTATACTACTTGCCACCTGGTATGATAAATGACGTAATTCTGACAGGTCACTTTCGTGTTGAGTTTAACGCCGGCTGTTACATTGCCTTTGAAAGCGGTACGAGTGTACGGATTGGCTGAGTTAGCTCAATTCACCCGTCGCCCGTAGACCAGGCAACCCGCCCATTATTACGTATACTCGCACAGGCATTTATTTTGTCTAGAGTTGCGACACTGATGACTTTTACTTTTTCCTTCCTCGACTCCATTGTCAATGTGACACGTTCTTCAAACGTGACTGTACTCTGCCCCTAAATTGTATGGTGCAGTACCTCGTTCCTTCGTCAAGCAATGGCGATACGCCACACTCGCCCTGTTCTCTGCACACACCGTGCAAGTTGTTATGTAATGAAAGTAATACCAACTGTTCTGTATTTTTGCCCTACATTTGTCGTTTATAGTGGGCCGGGTATAGCGAATCTCTACGGGCTGGACGGTCCGGAGTACAAACCCCGGTGAGGGCAAGAGATTTTCTCTTCTCAACACCCGTTAAGACCAACATTCGAGCCCACACAGCCTCCTCTAGGGTGGGTTCAGGGCTCTTTAACGGAATTTAAGTGTTTTGGGCGTTGCTGTGACCATCCGCTCCATCTAGCGCCGAGAATAAGAATGTGTGGATCTATACCTCCACTACTGTAGGCCTGTATGGTATTGTTATACGGCGAATTGTAATCCATTCCCACATACGAAGACTTCACAGAGTCCGTAGGGATAAATGTACAGTACATGGGTGGTGGTCTGATGGTGCCGTGCGACTCAGTCGCACGGCACCATCAGACCACCACCCATCCAAAAACTCGGTGCAGAAAACCATATGCTGCAACTCAACATCCAATGCTCCTGATGATGGGCGTATGTACCCGAAACATGTCGAGCTAAGAATACATCAATAAAATTA
>Ga0123354_10015444_pt1 | contig 11923 bp, 8 predicted proteins | sample TergutLab28metaG_2_FD_97872 | JGI IMG/M metagenome (GOLD analysis project Ga0123354, IMG submission 97872) | Labiotermes labralis P4 segment gut microbial communities from Petit-Saut dam, French Guiana - Lab288 P4 | ecosystem: Host-associated > Arthropoda: Insects > Digestive system > Gut ... | reverse complement strand
TGTTAGGTTATTCATAATTAATAAATTTTGGAGATCCGCTAGTTTGCTGCTTTGTTGTAAGAAATTTATATTCAGGTCACCACACAGAACTAGATTTTTTCCTTTTGAAGAGACTTTAGATATTAATAACTCTAGAGTATTCAACAGCAGCAGTTGCATTGCCATCGCAAAATCCATACACAAAATGCATGTCACAACATTCCACATGGGAAAACACAAAAGGCATTTTTTACAACTCCTCACAATTAACTGTAAAAGTGACAACTGTTGATACTGTAGTCACAGCGTGAATGCACTTGACCCAGCTGTAGACTGAAGGATGGACATGCGCAGTGTACCGGTCACACGTCACGTGACACAGGCACAGTAAGTGGAACCGCAAGAAGACCACACTTTTTCCTCGCCATTATCTCCATAACCGTTCAACTTCTGATATAGGTGTTTTTGGTTACATCGGTGTACTTTAACTTAAGGAACATTCACCCTAAGTCTGGCACATACTCCCCTGGGGCACCCTGTACGATGGCACCTTAACAGGTACTTGCTGCAACTCCTAAGGACTCTGAAGTTGTACCTGTTTTTAATTACATATGATGCCAGTACGATGTAAAGGGAGTGGAGGTAATAGCACACCATTACCCCCTGGCTACAGACATTTGACACCAATGTTGTCTGCACTAGCATACAGACCTAGGTGCCATGGTGGGACAAATGCTTAAATGGTGGTAATGACAATGCTGAGGTCTGGTGTGTACCATCTGCCACCAATGTGCTATGTATACATTAAAGTGAGAATAAAGTTCTCAGCATCATTGTGTTTACCTTATTTTATGAAACTTCACTGTATGTACATATTTTATGAAACTTCACTGTATGTACATGTATGTACACACACACACACACACATGCACACTCACAGGTAATGTGTTCACATTTATTCATTAAATCTTGACCAGTAATTAAATGTAACAGCAACTGTCTGAAGTATGTGTAGCAAAAGTCTCTTTCCCTGTAACAATTACTGTCTCTAAGTTATGAGTTTAAAGAACACCATGTTCCATTCACACACACTCAGCGCTGACTGTTACATGTGTTTCAGTGTACGTGTGGTGTTCAAGTGGTTGATGCGTGCCTTCAGTGGGCATCTTCCCCCCGAGCAACTGCTGTATCTCTGGGACATGATTCTAGCCTATGATTCACTTGAAGTCCTTCCTCTTCTTGCTGTTGCTATCATCAGCTTCCGCAAGGACAACCTCCTATTGGTTGACACTTTACACAATGTTGAGGTATGGCAAGCTGATGGGTGCTGCAGATTGTGACAAAAGTTTCTTTTACACTTTCACAGTTGATATTAGATTGACTTCTAATATCAACTGACAATGATACTTCATCTTTTAAAACATAATTAAGGCAGCAGATCAAAATAAAATAATCTCTGCCATCACAGCTAGATATGTTTCCAACTGATACAAGGCTGGGACTTATTTTCTTTTATGTAAGTGTATTGTAGGAGGGCAGGCACCTCATTTGATATAGTGGCTAGGCCACAGGCTGGACAAGTGAAAAGATGTCATTCTATTCCCAATGGGTGTTAAGACCCTTTCCCAAAACATCCAGACTGCTTATGAGACCCACCCAATCTCCCAATCAGTCGATACTAAGGGTGCCTTCTATAGGGCACAAAGGGCTAGTGATGAAGTTGATCAATCATTTCCATCCAAGGCCAAGTTTGTCAACAGCTCTGCTCCCCACAAGTAACTTCATGGCATGCACACTGACGCAACCTACATATGCATGCTGTACAATCTAAACTATTCATGACTGTGGACATGAGCAATTGTAAAGTTTAATGCCATGGAATGGAGTAGTTGAAAAGTTAACAGTTGCTCAGGTAGTTACAAAAATATCCTGCCTCTTACATAACCAGTTTCATTTTCACATGAGACCACCCTATCCTAAACCTGATGAATCCAGTTCTCATCCCCAAATCCTCTTTCCTTAAGGTCTACATTAACACTGACCTGTCATGTATGTGTAGGCCTCTAAGCACTGTGGATAATATGAAACACTGAATAGTCCGAACTACGTACTAATAGTGTCATAGTTTGGTTTCTCACAGTACTGTTGCCAAAAATTCAAGTCTTATGGGACATGACATCATGCTGATTGCTAATCAGTATCACATTCCAGCAGACTTCAATATTTTGTACAGACAAGTTTATAGCTTGAGTTGAAGGTTTAACTGACATGAATATTTATATGCGTACTTTTTTTTTTGCAGGCAGTGTTGGCAGATTTATCTTCAATTGCAGTGATGCCACTCTTACAGCTGGCCCTGCTGCATGACTAAATACATGATGAAAGTTGTTTCAGCATTTACATCATTATTTTCCGTTGTAAATTTGTGTAGTGAAACGCCACTATGTATGACAAAACAGTGAGGTGTAGAAAATTCATTCAGAACTTACATCTCTAAAAAATGAATTTCTGATATTACAGTCAGTAATAATAACAAACCCAACTCAAAGAGTGTCAAGCAATATATTCATAACAAAGAAAAATTCTGTCTTTGCAAAATCCAGTACAGGCACTTGCTGTCTTATGAGAGTTAATTCTGCACACAGGCAGCACAACTCAAAATTTTTGTTACAGCAGTTGTTTCACTGCCTTTCATTTTCAGTGACAAACAATTAACTTTAACAAACACTCACTTTTGCTGTGAGTGAAACTGATCTTTTAACAGGCATTTTTGTTACCTTCAATTAAAAAATTACATTTAAGGAACAGAGACGACATGGTACACAAAAAATTATGTAAATCAACACTAAGTAATTCGGAGAGTCTGTATGGTAGTCTTATGATGAAACTTTTGTAGGGAAATTTTGTGTTATGAGTGATGTTTCTTTTGTTGTGCTTATGTTGGTAGAAATGGAGAGTTAGTTACTTTTCAAGATGTCGTAATAAACAGTCAGTATGTGACAACTATATACAAAAACACTCGAGATGTCCCACATTGGAAAAGAGTTACCAATATCCTCTAAATTTTTGCATGCAAGTTCTACTGCATGGGGGTTATGTATATAACCTACTGACTTCAGTGTGTGATGAAAAACTGCAATACATGAGTTTCCACATACTTCAGCACTAGGTTTTATTATAGTCTTATGATTTCAATATAATCTGCCAACTCGGAAACTGCAAGTTTACCATTGTTTATAATTTGTTACGTGATACATTTCAAAGCATATCACATTTAACAACTTTTTACTAATAAAGTGCAGAACTCAAAATATTACAGTTATGTAAATAATCCGTTATAACACCCTTATTGTAAGGCCACATGTTAATGCATGTCACTAACCTCACACATCTGACGTCAGTTACCGCATTCGACTTATTACTGCTCGTTGCGTAATAACCCAGAAGAACGCAGTTCTCACGACTTGTGCTATTACAAAATGCTTCCATGACTGTACACCGAAAATCTTAGATAGCAATATGATCAGTAAAAATTGCGTAAAGTATGCGACTTGAATTCGATATATACGTAGGTTCTAACGTCATCTACTCGCACTAATCTTACATGTAATATAACTCAACACCAATCCAGATTATTACTTTTAATTTGAATTAACTCTTAGGTATATTTATATAAATACACATATTTCTAGGAGTAGAAACAGATTCCACTTCCACTTGCTCCTTACATTTTGTATTGTTATTTATTATATTATATTGGATGGGTGTCCATATATTACAAGTTGTGTTGTAATATACAAATTGTATTTGATGTGTCCAATGATATATGTGTCAGTGACTGGATCAACAAATAAAACACACCAAACCCCCCCCCCTTCACCCCCCCATAACATATCATATATCCTATCATACTTCTACGTAAGTACTGCCAACATGGGTGTGAGGCAAGTGGTTATGTACGCGAGTAATCCGTGGTTTTACTCCCACGTTTCCCTTAACATCCGTGAGTGACCTTCTCGGATGAAAGCGAGTTTCTTTCCGCTAAAGTCACGCTAGGGTTAATATCATTAGCCGAAGCATACACCCCTGATAGTTAGGTGTCTGTAAAACACAATAATTATGAAATCTACTCTGCTAAATTCTTTCCATGCAGTTAATCTATGACAACGAATTTTGATGGAAGCGGACAACGGTAAACACGAACTTTGAGATGTATGAAGCAATGGAAACTAGTCTGCTTTCGACCCTATTCACTGTAATGACGTTCATAGCCAAGTAATTCCAGACCACGGATAATAAAGTGGGTTGGTTTCATGCGAGTTCCCACCTAGTGTCTGGTTTGAAACGGAATGATCCAGTGAAATAAGGAAATTATACGACAGTGATTGGCGCTGCTGATTAGGAAAGGTAGTTGACATTTGCCGTGTCTCTGAACGTGCATGTAGGCGACGAATGGTCCAATTTTTTTGCCGTTGTTTTTTAAGATTGTAGGCAGGTAATTTTTGCAGACAGTAGGAATAATTTTGTTTTATTCAGTGTGTAACGCTCGTAACGCTTTGACTTTGAATTCTACTTGTTATATTTTGGGGAACTATTACAGGCAGCTTTCTGGCAGTTGTCGCTTGCGAGACATAATTTCAGGTGTTTTGTTATTAAGCAGTTCCAAATGTGGGAATAGTACTTCGATACTACTTTTGAACTTGAGCAGGGTTATCGTATGGACTTAAAGTAGTAGGCGAAAATAATTCTATGTTGTGTAACGTAAAATACAAAGTTTCCAAAATTGGTAAATCTTATTATAACCTTTTCGTGTTTCGCGATCAGCACAGGGAAGTGTATCAGTTTTGGCACTGCAATTTGTCGTCTATCTTGTCTTATGGTATTGTATTTTAGGAGCATGGGGCGTAAAGTGACCATTGCAGTTTGCACGCTGAATCAGTGGGCCCTTGATTTTGAAGGAAATCTCCACAGAATTCTTCAGAGTATTCAGGAGGCCAGGGAATCGGGAGCAAGTTTTCGTAGTGGTCCTGAACTGGAAATATGGTACAGTATTAATAGTGTGCTATTTTGCTTTTATTTTACTGAGAATGTGCGTGGCGTTGCTAGTTCCCTGCAGACACATTCTAGGTTAGTTGTGTGAAATGGTCAACTCTCATTCTCTTCCATTTTTTATTTCACTATTCATAATCATTTTACCAGTTCTCATTCAGCATTTGTTATTTGTACAATGTTATTGAATAAACTGATAAATCCAAAGCAGACACTTACATGTTGCTGGCCATTACCTTGATATAAACACTATTATTGTTACTTTTATGTTGAATGTGGTTTTGCAGTAATTTATGTTTTTGTAGAAAATAACACTTTTTCTGTTTGCAATGAGACATTTACCATCTCAGATGCATTTTCTTTTAAATTTAGCATTAACAGGGCCATATTGATTTAATTATATACTTTACCCAATGTTTTGGTAATGTTTAAACTACAGGAGCTGGTTTACTAATCTTCAATTGAGGCTTTAATTCCTGGCTAACTTCCAGAATATTTAGATGATGTAAGATGAAGCAGAAGAGATAGGGAGCTTAGCCTTTATTGTGTAAGAGTATTGGATTTTAAATTCCCTGTTGCTGTGGTCTGGTGGCTGGATTTTAACCCAAGTGTAGTGGTATCCATGTGTAAAAGAGCAATGCTGAGCGAGCTGGATCCTGCTAATGCACCATTACAAGTGCAACATATCACCAGTAAGGGTTATGGAAGCCAGTGACATTTGTTTGAGGTTTTATTATGAAAATAGTTATGTATTTAATTATTAGACACATGTTTTCATTGTAATTTTAGCGCAGGATTCTTGTTTAAAGAATGAAATGTGATAACATTTATTTAGGTCGAAATTAAAAAGTAACAGAATTCTCTGTCTGTGTGTGGCTGCATGTGCTGACAAGTATTGATAGGTGGCAGATCTCGGAACCACATTTAATGCAACTCACTGCCAGACATTTTTGAAAAATTGCAACTAATGTGTCATATTATGGCTGCTGAATTCTTAAATACCCTTTAGGTTATTGATTGATGTTAATGTTTCAGTGGCTATAGCTGCGAGGATCATTTCTATGAGAGTGACACTCTTCTTCATTGCTGGGAGGTGTTGCTTGAACTTCTCATCAGTCCATTGTGTAAGGATATGTTGGTTGATGTAGGAATGCCTGTCATGCATAAGAATGTCACCTATAATTGCCGAGTGATTTTCTATAACAGGTAAGCTCACTTAATTTGGGATCATGTTTGAAATTATGTTTGGTAAGATCACTTAATTTGAGGTAACTTTTGAAATTATGTTTAAAAAGCACCGTTCTTTTCCAATTTAAATGTTTGTTATTTGTTGTTATTTAAACATATGCTATTTTTTAAATTGCAATGAACACTCTTTGCTGTTGTTTTCCATCCAACTGCTGTGTTCTGCATACCCAGTGCCTTTGTACACCAGTGTTCATCACTTCATCTAGAATACCTCGCATAATTTTTTAAATTATTCCGATGAGATCCGTAACATCAGCAGGGTATTGTACATAATATGTTATCTTTTGACAAAGTTCCAGTTACCATAAGGACATTTTTGTTGAGTGTGCAAGTTAGAGCTCTCTGGATCACATGAACAGTTTATTAAATGGCATGTTTTGCTGTACAACTCTTCCTGTTTTTACATACATTATTCCCAGTCCTGATGAGTCCGTGGTGTATGATATATTCAGCAGTCAGGTAGCATAATTGTGAGTTATGGCAGAAATGCCGCTAACTGCGTACTGTCACATTTTTAAACATTGAACATGGGAGGGGTTAAATACATCAAACAAAATTACATAAGAAAAATACTAGTCTTGTAAGATTAATGGTTAACCTTTTGGCAAGTGCAATAATATTAACTTACGTGAAATTCATAATCTTTCTACCGTTACTTCTATTTTTCATGCGTACAAGATAAACAGTCATATACCATAAGGCACTGGCTTCATGTTGTACCTGATATTTGTTGTATGTTTTTATTTCAGGAAGTTATTGTTGATCAGGCCGAAGATGATGGTGTGTGAAGATGGTAATTACAGGGAGAGTCGGTGGTTCTCACCATGGAGAAAGGTGAATTTTCGTTGAGGAAGAGAAGTGTTGAAATGTTTTTTACTAAATAAAACTAAATAATAAATTGGCTTACTCTTACAGGAAAGAGTACTGGAAGAATATTACTTGCCACGCATGATCTCGGCATACACAGGACAGACAGTTGTGCCATTTGGCGATGGTGTTATTTCAACAAGAGACACTTGCATTGGTTTTGAAATCTGTGAAGAACTCTGGAATCCACAGAGGTGTGGTGAATATATTTGACATATGTTTAAAAGATAGTATGCATTTGGTGTTAGTAGTGGTTGTTTTTTACTGAAGCTTGTTGTTATTTCTGTGCAGAGACAGCAGATAACACTTTTTATCCATTGATGGTGTACTAACCACATTGTTTCTTTACCAAGAAAACAAGAATTGGAATCCTGGAGTTACATTGCTGGAAATCAGACACAGAGTGAAACAACATAGGATGTGGCAACGTTAAACATCAACTGAGCCACTGAGTCTGGGCTTTGGAGAGCCTGCAAGCTGCCCGTGAAAGCAACATTAATGCAATACCGGACAATGTTCCTCAAATTTTTCATTACTAAAATTCATCAACACGAAGGAAATCATTTTTGGGGCAGCATTGTACATAGTCTTGCCGAAAGTTCTGTTACAAGTACAATGTGACCTAGAAGGAAAATTAAATAAAACATCCACTTTTAGAGCCAAATAATTTATTTGCAATAATTTTAGGTTTCCATTTATAATGTCATTCAAAATGGCCGCCCTATGCCTTGACGCAAGCCTTGAGATGCTCTGGCCACTCTGCTGTTGCCACACGCTCTGTCTCCAGGGGGATCCCTGCTGCTGCCTTCACAAGGGATCTCCTCATTCTCTCCAGGGTGTTGTGACGCTTTCAGCACTCCATGTCCTCAAAAACATTCCACAGTTTATTGTCCAGGGGTTTGAGGTCTGCACTTCCCAAAAGCCAATTCCCAGCGCAGATGAAGGCCAGGAGGTTCCTCTGCAGCCACTTCTGATTTGTCTTGGCCTTTTGGGCAGGAACTGAGTCCTGGGTGGAAGACCCATTCCTGACCACTGAAGGGGGTCATGTTAAGATATTTTACAACTCCTTGTAGCATGTCCTCTTGATACATTCAGACACCAGTTTCACCCGTTTCTTGCAAAAATGAAGAGGTGACACCGCCCACCAAACCATGATGTAGGAAGGGTGATGGCCTCCCAGCACCCTCGGAACATTTTCCTTAAGCTCAAGGATGCTTGAGCATAATTCTTGTTGTTCTTGTGGTTGTACTACTCCTCGATGGTGAAGATTTTCTCGTCCATGAAGAGGATGTTTTTGTGCCGGTTCTCGGCATGCCACTGGAGGAGACACTCTGCTCTTGTCTGTTGGATTGCCTTCAAAGCAGGAGTAAGGTTGTGTCCCGTTGAGCGGCAGTGCACTCTTATGTGTTGATCATCCCTGATGAGGCGTGACATTGAATGGGTCAATATGTTCAACTCTCAGGACATGATCTACTGTTTCCAGAGCAGATTTCGGCGAATCCACTCCCGCACTGTTTTGGTAGCAGTTTGAGCCCTCAAACTTTTCAGATGTCATGACTAAGCCCTGTCTACAACCCTCCGGAATTCCTCATAATGTTTAATTGCCCAATAGATGAACATTCGCAAAATTTTCAGTGGTTTTAAGAGTTCAAAAATTTGAGAATAGGATTTTCTACAATTGTGAAGGGCAATCACAGCCACATGGTTTTCCTTGACACCCACTCCATGTTGGCGCTGTGAAAAACTTGAGCAAACTGCCTTGGCACAAGTACTTGAAGAGACAGTAGTCCAAAAACAGCCATCCTTATAACCCTCCCAACTCATTGTCTCCAGCTTCAGACAACATGAAAGTTGTAACAGAACTTATGGCAGGACTATGTACAGGGACTCTCTCAGTCTGCGTGAACTTCAACACTCTGCACTAAGAGTGCTGTCTGCAGCATGAACATGAAATGTTTGGTGTTTGGTGATACTAATATAAAGCTTTATAAAGAACCATGCCATGGCTCAGGTGGTTATTTGCTGGCCTATCAACACACTGGCCTAGGTTCAGTCCCATACCTGTTCATATGGGATTTGTGGTGGACAATGTAGTATGGGGACAGGTTTTTCTCTGAGCACCTAGCTTTTTTGCCCTTGCTGCTATTCCACCAGTGCTCCATACTGATTTATTTACAAATGCTATACAATCTCAGAAGTTGACACCATCATTAAATAATTATCTAAAAATAATGGAATTTTGTGTAGCAGTTCTCACATTTTTACATTTAGATTGATAAAACTGAAATACCTGACAAAGCTTTTTTTTTTGTAATTCTGCCCGAGTTCTTTATCATTGAAATGACAACCAGTCACCTGACTGGCTAGTTCCAGAAACTTACATGTTAAATATATCTCTGATAATATAATTGTGATGTAAAGATGTGTGTTTAACTTTTCAAGTTAAATTGGAAATTGTTGACTAAATTTTACTTCGTTTTTGTTGTAGTACTCACATTGCAATGGGATTGGATGGTGTGGAACTGATCGTCAATGGTTCAGGCTCGTATATGGAACTGCGGAAGGCTTATGTGACTGTGGATCATGTGAAGTCGGCTACACTTAAGGTGGGTGGATCTGCGGTGAAATACAGCAAGGCAAACGGAGCAACTTATTAAAGTTACTTGTGTTTTGAAGTAAATCAGTGCAGAATTTTTTGTCTTCCATTTTACTATCCAGAATTTAAAGATTAAGATATACAGAACTATAATTTTGCCTTTTGTTTTGTATGGGTGTGAAACTTGTGGTTGGTCACATTCAGGGAGGAATGTAGACTTAGAATGTTTGAGAATAGGTTGTTGAGAATATTTGGGCCTAAGAGGGATGAGGTAATAAGGGAGTGGAGAAAACTACATAATGAGGAGCTTAATGATCTGTACTCCTCACCCAATATTGTTCAGGTGATAAAATCAAGAAGAATGAGATGGGTAGGGCATGTAGTGAGTATGGGGGAAAGGAGAGCTGTATACAGCATTTTGGTGGGGTAACCTAAGGGAAAGAGACCACTTAGGAGACCCTGGTATAGATGGGAGGATTATATTAAGATGGATCTTCAGGAAGTGGAATTTGGGGGTTATGGACTGCATCGAGCTGGCTCAGGGTAGGGACAGGTGGCAGGCACTTGTGAATGCAGTAATGAACCTTCATGTTCCATAAAATGTTGGGAATTTCTTGAGTAGTTGCAAACTGGTTAGCTTCTAAAGAAGGACTGTGCTCCATGGAGTAAGTGAGTGAGTATTGAAGTAAATTGGTAAATATACACATAGTGATCTGTAAGTTTTAGGACTGATTTTTTTTTTTTTTAAATAACAGAACTAGAGTGATCTATTGGCCAACCCACTAACTAAGCACTATCAAGCAACATCCGTTCACACACCGAGTTTTGTTTGTTTAATTTCGACAGGGTACAAGTTATAACTTGTCTTGTAAAGTCAGTTTTCTGTATACTTCATGGATGTTGGAAATGAACAGAGAGTTGCCATAAAATTTTTTTTCAAAGTCAGTCTATCTGCTACAGAAACACTAGTATTGGTGCAACAGGCTTATGGGAATGAAGCTCTGAACCAATCAAATGTTTTTAGTTGGTATTCTCGATTTCGAGACAGAAGGGGGCTGGTAGAAGATGACGAGAGAGGTGGCCATCCAAAATCAACTCGAACTGAGGTAAACATTGCTGCTGTTGCTGATTTTGGTCAAAAATGACCATCGAATCCCATCAAGAAGGATAGCAGAATCTTTGAACATCCATAAGACTGTAGTGCTTCGGATTCTGATTTGGGAAAGAGAAAGTTGTGTGCACATTTTGTTCTACACTCCTAGACACTTGAGTAAAGGGAAGATCAAGTCACATCTTGCCAAGACATTATCGCAATGGCCGATGCAGGCAAAAATTTTTTTAACAAAATAATTACAGGAGATGAGACCTGGTGTTTTGCCTGTGACCCTAAAACAAAGCGATAGAGTTCTGAATGGGTTGGTGAGACATCCCCTTGGCCAAAGAAACTGAAATTCCAAAGGTCCCACATCAAGACCGTGTTGATAATTTTTTTCGACTCTCAAGGCATAGTGCACAAAGAATTCGTACCAGAGGGAAAAACAATAAATGCAGAATTTTATGAAGGAGTAATGGATCACCTCCTGAAACACATTCACTGGGTTCGTCCAGCTGCGTTCTGCTCTTGAGATTTTTTCTTGTTGCATGATAATGTGCCCGCCCACAGAGCTGCAAGTGTTCGCCAATTTTTTACCCAAAAAAATGTCACTCTCCAGATTTATCTCTGCCAGACTATTTTCTCTTCCCCAAGTTGAAAATGAAATTAAAAGGACTCTGCGGATGTTGCTGAGATCCAAAAAGCTGTAACTGATGGATTAAAGAAGGTCCAAAAAGAGGAATTTTCGGCAGCTTTTTAGAAACTGTACGACCTTGCAAAAGCCTGTATATATGTCAATGGAGCTTATTTTGAATAGAAAAAGGTATGTGTCTTCCTCACGTGTCTTTGATTTTCAAAAAAATCGGTCCTAAAACTTTCGGACTGCACTGTGTATATACAGGGTGTCCCAGGAGGAATGTGCCAGACTTCGGGAGAGTGTTCCTTATGTTAAAGTATACCGATATAACCAAAAACACCTATATCCAAAGTTGAACAGTTACGGAGATAATGGCCAGAGAAAAGTGGGGGCTTCTTGTGGTTCCAAATACTGCAACCTGCACAGCTGATGTGTCACACGAGAGCGTTGATGA
>Ga0123354_10015443_pt1 | contig 11924 bp, 7 predicted proteins | sample TergutLab28metaG_2_FD_97872 | JGI IMG/M metagenome (GOLD analysis project Ga0123354, IMG submission 97872) | Labiotermes labralis P4 segment gut microbial communities from Petit-Saut dam, French Guiana - Lab288 P4 | ecosystem: Host-associated > Arthropoda: Insects > Digestive system > Gut ... | reverse complement strand
CCCCCCCCCTGCAAGGCAAGACGCCGAAGGAAATTCACACCATTCTGACAGAAACATTATCTTTTTTCCTTCCTGGTCGGGCTAAGGACTTATCAGCACCTCTGTACGTTTTTGAGTCAAATTAAAATCTTAAAAATATTTCGCAGCTAATTTAGTGTGGTCAGTTGTGGCACGTCTTTGTCTTCTTTCCATCACGGTGTTTCCCTTTTCCAAAAGCACCACACACAGTACGTTTCTAACCCATTCCGCTGATTTGTTGTGCCCACAGCTGCTAACACTTCTGAGGATTCCGTTTGACGCGCCCTCGTAGACTGAAAATTATTGCTTAGCGACGACTTTATTTATAGTAATTGATTATTTATAGCGAGTGGCTGTTGGATTATGTGGATTGTTCAATTCGTATTGCCTAAACTGCAACTGGTCGGTAATCAGGACCACTGTGCTTTATACAGAGTGGCACAAGAATTACCCGACTTTGGTTTGAAACATATTAAACGTCGAATGTCAAGTGACTCTTGCGCCACTCTGTGCAATGTGAGACCACAAACATGTCTGCGCAGATTGTAATAAACAAATTACGTGGGTGATGTACATAGATGGATTGAAACTTTAAGTCTTGGTAAATAATCAAGGAATAGAAATGTTTTTCTTCCAGTATCTTAACGAGAAAGTATATATATAGTTAAAAGTACAATTACATATGCAGCAGAAACAGGGCGTTTAAAACAAAAAACGGTAGCAAAACTGAATTTCACAGAAATGGACTTTTGGCGACGATCGGCTCGAATTTCCAGGAAGGACAAAATTAGGAACACTATTATTAAACAACAAATGAATGTAACAAGGTCTCTTTTAGACGATATTAAGACTAAACAACTAAAATTGTATGGACATGTTCAGAGAATGGAAGAGGGGAGATTGCCAAAAGAAGTTATGGAATGGCATCCATCAGGAAGAAGAAAACGAGGAAGACCTAAAGCTACCTGGGCCGAAGGGATTAGAGGACTGTTGGGGGAAAAGGGATTAATAGAAGAAGACTGGAATGATAGAGACAAATGGAAGAAAAAGATAAGATAATTGTCAAATGGGCGAAGGAAGATGTAGAAACGTCGAACAACCTCTCTATATATATATTTCATGCTGAGCTTACACTGGCCTGTAAGAAAGGCGTGCGTTACACAAACCGAGGTGCCTGGTCGTGTCTGTGCATCTAATTTGTGTCTAAAACCCCTGTAGACTGTTTTGGAATAAGTTCGTCACTGTCGTGTATAAAAATAATTTGGCTCTATCAGCTGGAATGATTTGTTTGTTACAACTAACAGCACTTTTCGTAAGAGGCAAGGAATTCGTGAAGATGGAGATTGCACCATACCCTCATTTCCGAAATACTTATGTGTGAGATAGGTTGTTTGCTTTATTAATGAGAGGACAATAAGACTGCGCCCTCTTTTCTGTCTGATCAGACAGCGGTCTGAAAAGACCGTTGTCTGATCAGACGGCGGTCTGAAGATACCCACTGCTTTTGTACACACGAACTGCAATGCGAAATAGATGAGCTTCAAATGCTTCATTTTATGTCGGTAAGTGGGTGGACTAGTTTAAAAGAGCAAATTAGGACATAGTTTTGGTGCTCCCCTTCGTGGATGTTAGTCACTTTCATAAAGGTTATTAAGCAATCCCATTACCGGCCTGGACAGGCCCTGAGGGTTCCAGGAGGTTGAGGCTCCCATATTTCAAGACATTCAGCACATGAAGGTGGTGAGGTTGTCAGGCCTACGCACCGGTTGTCTTTACCCCCCAGGAAATATTCCTGGTACTCATTTCTGTTGCAGGCTGAGTCAACCCCTGGGCCATAGTGCGGCCAGAAGGATTACGTCATTGAAAAAATTCCAGTGACACCATCGTGAATCGAACCCGCGACCTTCCGGCCCGTAGCGCAGTGCCTCAACCAACTGCGCCACCGCGTGCCTGCACTCACTCTTGTAATCTGTTATAAATGTCAGACGAACGAGAGCCCAGGATCGGTGACCCGAAAGAGAAATGGCAGAGTGGCCGTTGCCAAGCAGGAATACTTTTCCCGGCGTTGCATAAAATGACTGAAAAAAAACCCGCGAAAACATTTTAGTTAGGATGACATGTGTGTTAGCCGAGAGATAAACAGAATACCTGAAAGAAATAAAGATCACTCCATAACATGGCTTTGAAGGCACATGGGGGGGGGGGGTAGAGGTATTACAGTACTCATTATTCAACTGACTTAACACTTGACCGGATCTAGCGCATCGCTCAGCTGCGGAACTGATAGTATTTGTGGAGGGTTGGTGATGTTCAGGGCGTATGGACATGTGCTGATAGCGCATATCGAAACGGCTTATCCTTTGCTAATCATCGTACGTGGTATGCCTTATTTTGACAACAAATGAGCTCTGAAGGCGATACAGCGTCGGTAAATGTCTCATAAGGACGTATTATTAGTGCATCTTCCCACCAGGATACAGCGAAAGAAATCGTGTTGTTGGACTCAAAATACAGAGTGATTCAAAATACAGGGTGATTCAGGATGAAATGTCAATATTTTGGGAAGTGATAGTATCGGTCGTTGTGAGAGAAAAAAGGTTCACATGGACATGTGTCTAATACTGAATAGCTACCGAGACTGAGGTGTTTGAATCTACAAATTCAAACTCATTGTAAATGGCAATAAAGAAAGATAAATTAGTTACTGTTAATTTAATATTTAAACGAGAGTTCTGTTACATAGAAACGATCAATTTGTTACAGTTTACAACAAATGTTCAAAAATCACACCGTCAACCTCAAGGCAATTTGCAACTCGCGTGTTTTTCGTCTGAGTTAATATTCACGTTCCTCTATGCGGACAGCAGCATCCAAAAAGCAAGCCAGCAATTCGGCTGCTGTATCCCATCTTTCCTTTGTAAACTTCTCTCTTCATCCAACCCCACAAACGAAAATGTAGGGGTTAGTTCTCTAGATTCAAACATCTCTGTCTCGGTAACCATCCAGAATTAGACACATGTTTACATGAGCTTTTTCTCTCGCAATGATCGATGCTGTCACCGCTCAAAATATCGACATTTTCTCCTGAACCTCGCCCTGTATCTTTACTCCACTGCAGTGCAATATTCCATATAGCTGCACGCGACATGTAACTCTTCTGCAGTGGAGCAGATACGTACTTCCATCCGTGTTGAGGGATAAAGTACGTCTGAATATTCAAAATGTCACCTGCAAATAAATGTAATGTATTCTCAACGGGGTTGTTAGTCTGTCAGAACTGTCATTTTGCAGTAGATTTATAAAGAAAAAAATATAAATTTCTTTCCGATAGCGTGCATGACATGAGGCGCCCCTAAAATATATAAGAAGGGACGTCAAATGTCTGTCGTGTCTTCTTATTCTTATTGTGTCGTAATTATAGTGCATATGACCTAGTGTCAGTAACATTACCGTAGTAGAGGTAAAGTGCACCATTGTACAGGCACTGAGGCTCTGTACAGGCCGTACGGCCCATAAGGGGAGTAGAGGTATAGCTCTACTCTTTCTTGACCACGGCACTAGAAGGAGGTGAGGGGTCAGTGTCACGCCTCGGCCGCTCTTTATCCCCGGGAAAGACCAGGTACCCATTGTACAGGAGGCTGGGTGGGCCCCAAGGCTGGTCTGTACAGATGCGGAAAATCTCGCCCCCACCGGGATTCGATCTCCGGACCTTCTAGCCCGTAGCTAGTTGCTATAACGACTACGCTACCCGGCGCACAACATTACCACAGTAACCTGATGTAAATTAGCGTAATTACAGTTGCGTATTGGGTCTCTTCCTCAATAATATCTTGTCGTGAATTTCGTTCACGTTTCCTCTCCGGCGTGTGAGACGATTAAACATTTTTTGCATCAAACCTTGAAGATGGAACCGATATGTTGTTCCGAAAATCGGTAAGAAGGCCATGGAAAATTCCAAAAACAGCACATATATCATCAAACATCCCCGCAGTTCTTGAACAGTATTAAGTGAAATAATAATTTGATTTCTTGAAGCCTGAAATCGATCTAAGAGTTGCAAAGTCGTGTTCCGGGCTCATAGGAAGCGTATTGCCTATCGTTACAATTTTCACCCTTCGATATTCTTTATTCTGAGAATGACGCAAAACACTTAAACACACTGTGCGCGCAAAACGCGAGGTTTTTGATTATAAAATAGAGGGTACATGCTACTAAAGTTGCCACTAAACTCTTTGGGATTTTGCTACATAAAGTTTTGAAAATCTGGTGGAATTTTATTTTCCTGTGGCGCTTCAACCCGATTCCGGGTCATGGCTATCCCTTAACGGCGCTCCGCGATTACACTCATTGGACACACCACACTTGGTAGGACTCCTCTGGAAGAATGATCAGCCCGACACAGAAACCTCTACATGGCAGCACTCAACACTCGCAAGAGACAAACACCACATGCTTCCTTCGGGATTCGAACCCCCAATCCCAGCAAACAAGCGGCCACAGACCCACCTCTTAGACCAAACGGCCACTGCGATCGGCAAAATCAGGTGGTATATGTGACGTGGCTGTGTAATTTGCGGTGCACAAATGTTTTTTTTTATGGATATTGTCTTTTGCTGCTTAGTCCTTGGAAATTTGAAAGGGCAGACGCGTCCATTAATGAATGTATGCCATCCATCCACCTGTGCGTATATTTGTACCCAAGAGACAACCCAGTAAACGTATAGTCTTACGTAGTTTTGAACTGAAAAACAGGAAGCACAGAGTGTGAGTCACAACTAGATTTATATAATTGGTACTGCTTTCAAAATTTTTTATAATTCATGTGAAACCTTTCGAAAGAGAGACAACAGAATGAACGAACGATGTAAAATTGCTCTCTTGGACTAAAATTACCGTAACAACAACCGTAATCTGTCCCACGTGCTGGCTAGTATAAATGGAGACTGCATAGTTGCTGATTAATATTTTGTACGTTGATATAGAAAATTTTTATTTCATCTTTAATGCGCCTTTTGGGGGGGGGGGCTTTTGTTTCTGTAAATTTTGTGGTCGGAGAGGTGTAAGGAAGTTTGATTTTGGTATACTGAGGGACAGTGTTGCTCTTGATAGTTCCTTGATTACAATGACTGTTGGCGTTGCAGAAAGGACCTTTCCTATAGCATGGCGACACACGTAATTGTATGCAGCGGTCTTTCACGAGGAGCGAACAGTGAATTTTATGTTTTATTGACCGTGCATCCCTGTATAATCTTTTTCAAATGAAGCCAGCTATGTACACAGTACTTCTTAGTATATTTATTTCAACTTCTGTACATGTTTCGGGCAACTATGTGCCCATCATCAGGAGAACTTACTGTCTGGTCTGCTGCAGCAGACCAGACAGCCACCCATACTTACTTACTCCATGGTGCAGAGTCCTTCTTGAGAAGCTAACTGGTTTGCAGCTAGTCAAGAAATTCCCCGCATCTCACGAAACCCGAAGGTTCATTACCGCACTCACAAGCGTCCGCCACCTGTCCCTATCCTGGGCCAACCCAATCCAGTCCATATACCCACATCCCACCGCCTGGAAATCCGTCCTAATATTATCCACCCATCTACATCTAGGTCTCCCCAGTGGTTCCCTCCCTCCGGTTTCCCCACCAAGACACTATACACCCCCCTCTCCTCACCCTTACGCGCCACATGCTCAGCCCATCTCATTCTTCTCGATTTTATCACCCGCACAATATGCCACCCATACAGAGTGAAAAATACCAGTGTCGCATAGATACAATATGTTCTCCTGATGATGAGCACATAGTTGCCCGAAACATGTACAGAAGTTGAAATAAATATACTAAGAAGTAATGTGCACCTAGATGGCTTCATTTGAAAAAGAGCGAACCGTGACGGATGTGCAAAATATTTACTGCCTTTTATGAAGGAAGAAATTTTTAATATTTCCGTGTTTACAAGAATTCGCCACTGATCCCTATCCTGAACCAGCTGATTCTAATCGACATCGCCACAACCTGATTCGTAAGACCTATTTCAGAGTCCTCCTGAACATGTATACATGTAGTTATCCAAGCTATTCTTCACCTCAGGTTTTGCAGACATGTACGTGTGTACATGAACACGCGCATTTACTGAGTCGTTGCGCCAAGTGTTTGTCTGTGTAACAGACGACTGTGCAATGACAATTCAGATGTATCTGATCATGTTGGTTTGAATCTTTGTTTGGCCAGTGCGACATTCATCTTGACGAAATCGGGCAGCTTGCAAATGTTGTCCGTCTGGCAGTGGGATGTTGAGTTGGCGTCGCCAAGTCTCGCCCCAGCATAAGATTTGCTGCCGGCCAGCCAGCTGGAGGGTAGCCCTTTTCGTTTCCTGCCAGCATTATGTATAATTGTTTGTTGCTTAACTTTGCGTTCGTTCTAATATTGCCTGTGGCTTACGTCCGGTAATGACTTCAGAACTGGGACAGGAAAGGAGATACCAATATGAGGATTATTTTTGCTGAGTCCTTTAAGAAACCAAGCGGAGTTTCATGGACACCATTGCCTTTACTGGAAATTTTAATTTAGAATCAAGTAAATAGAGAACAGAATTTAAATATATAATTTTGAATATATGTATATTACCGTCTAAGACACAACATATGTACATCAACACAGTGATGAAATATCAATTACACCAGGGCTACATGATTTGGGCTGTAAAACAGCCGTCGTCAGGCCAATGCAGAACATATACAAGGTACAATTGTACATGTTCTGCATTGGCCTAATGATGGCTGTTTTACAGCCGAAACATGTAGCCCTGGTGTAATTGATATATCATCACTGTGTTGATGTACATGTGTTGTGTTTTAGACGGTAATATGCATATATTTACTGTTACACAACGAGATGGCCCCTATCAAAAAGTATATATATATATATTTTTTGAGCTTATAAAATAAATTATGTAAGCAGGAATGTACGTTTGCAGTTCAAACGCCAAGCATGTTGAAAATGTGGATGCCTTAAATGATTAGCTGCTTGCTGAACGTTAGGTTGGAAATTGGATGTTATTTCATAGCGAATCTAACAGCCGCTAAGCAATATTACACACGTGGCAACCCACACGAAAATAAACGGCTTCAGGCATTCAGCAGAGACCCTCAACCCCTGCTCATTAATTTCTTTGTCATCACTTGTATTAATTGCTCACTTTTTACATCCGTACATCTTATTGATGTTTAGTACAGTTTCAGTTCGGCGTTGATTCTTGCTTGTTTTGTAAGTCCAAGAGAGCCCATATTGGCTACTTGCAATCCGTGATGAATTGCAGCCATCAAGTTGTTGCTGCTGGTATATAGCGCTTGATGTTTAAATTCACACATTTTATCAGCTCTGAGACATTTGTGTTTGTCGGATTCCTGATTACTTCCATGGACTTTGTTTTGGTCTCGTTAATTGTAAGGCCCAATTCTCGTGCTTCTCTAGCTGTGTGTCTTCAGGTGTCTCGACAAGAATTTTGTGTGCATCTGCGGGAAAATTAGATCTGCTTACCCCAAAATCGGATCGAGGATGCCACGAATATTGTGAAACTATTCAGAAGTTATGGGACCTTCAGTGTGCAAACTTGCTGGAGCAGAATAAACATTAGTTCGTGTTGTACCTTTGCTTTATCTGGAAGTTCCAGCACTTTGTATACTTCAGTATATTGTTTGAGTGTTGTGCCTAAGTAAAGTTTCTTCATACAGAACAAATTAAAGTACCTCAAGGGGGGTTGTTTGACCGTGCATCTTCCTCATGAAATAAAGTGAAATGTCAGCTTGATGCAACTAGGTAATTTTATTGATGTATTCTTAGCTCGACATATTTCGGGTACATACGCCCGTCATCAGGAGCATTAGATGTTGAGTTGCAGCGAATGGTTTTCTGCACCGAGTTTTTGGATGGGTGGTGGTCTTGAGAGCCGCTGTGTAGGTCGTGCTGTAAAGCACAGGACGCACAACCGTAGTCGGGCATTCTCAACAACATGACCTTACACAGTAAGACATGCTGCCACAACATCCTGTTTATACAACGAAATTAATCAGTGACTAATTTTAATAGTGAATTTAGCGAGGAATGTGTAGCTCCCTGATGATGATCTTAGGATCGAAACATGTCGGAGCAATTTTAATATTTTAATGTGGAATTTTTATGTATGTGCATCAGTTGGTATACTAATTAAATAATTCGACGATATGCACGGTGCAGCAATAAGGATAATTATGTTATTTTTCACGAAGTATTCTTTTTTTACAATTTTTGCACACAAAAATTAGACATTTACGGCACAGGGGTTCCACGGAAATTCGGATTCAACCACAAGGTTTCCACACGTATTAGCAGTATGAAACCACATGATAGTGTTAGAAACATAAGGAAGCCAGCGTCAGTAACAGTGACCGGCTACTGGAAGACTCCTTATACGATCCAAATCGACATTGACAGTGGCCAAGCTTTCTCAGACTGTGTACTGTTTCTTTTTGTTGTGAGTCATGCTACGGCTGTCCGAAACTATTGCAAACAGGCGGCTGTCTTTCGGAATCGAAAGCTGGCATCTGTAGCATAAGCTAAAGTCTCAAACGTCCCGTCTGAATATGTCTGGAGAGTTATGCGCCATCATTTAGATAATGTCAGCTGTTATCCGATAGTTTTTCTCTTCTTATAAACAACTCATTTTTTTCCCAACCATGGTTCCGCAGCACGTCGTTAGGAGGTTCGCGAGAAAACGTGGAGTGAGTAAATAAAAATGTTGAAATACCAACAGTAATTTCAAATACCAATCCAAATACGGCGAGGATTTTTTTCTGGTAATAGGCAATACCGGAGTGATGTCTGTGATTTCATATTTGGATGTTTAAGGAAAGATTAGATAATACAATAAAGGACAGAACAGCGCTTAGTTTTCTGCAGTATAAACACATACACTCACACACTCTCACGCACACTCCATCACGCACACACACTCACACACGCATTCACTCACTCACGCGCACACACTCACACTCGCACACACACTCACTCACGCGCGCACACTCACACGCACACACACTCACACACACGCACACACACTCACACAAACACACTCGCACTCACACAACACAAACACGCACACAACACACACACACACTCGCGCGCGCGCGCACACACACACACGACACACACGCACACACTCACACTCGCACACACATACACACACACCACACACGCACACACACACATATACACATATTAGATATTATGTATCAATTCTTTTGCAAATAACCTTTCGTGACAATAAGTTAGCAACAATTCAATTCCGCTCAACATTTTATGGCCTGTAAACCTTCACATATATGGCCTTTCCTCGGAATATCAAAAATTATTTTTGGGGTTCCTCCGTGGAAAAAATATTGTGCAACACTGACGTAATCAGTTGTTATCCTGTGTCAGGCTGTTTACAGAAACAGTTCTTATTCTGTTGCTAGTGACTTGCACAGTACACGTGTTTATTTGTTTGTTGTCTTCTGTCCCTGTCTCTCTTGTTGTTACTGATCACACATCACAGTCTCCCAAACACCGCCAAATACCTGTGATGTAGCGCTTTTAGAGTCCCGCAGTCTGGTTGTCCAAAATCCGCGAGTCATTTTTAGCTCCGGCCCTTAGAAACTGCCTTGCCCCATTCTGTTAGGAATTGGCAACACGGCGTGCTGATTGAGATGAATTGGAACTTAAGGTGTGGGCTGGACATGTAGATATGAAATAACGGTACACCTAGGCTAGAGACAATCGCAAGAAATTCACATTTACTAGCCTTAACATTTTGGCTGTGTACTTGGGTTTTTAATGATGCCATATCGATTCCTTCGATTACATGACATTAATAAAAGGTAAAGTTCTTCCCTCTCTCAGTTTGAAGACGCATGGAGGGCGTAGTTACATAGCTCCATTTATTCTTAACCTCGGCGTTAGATGGAGGTGAATGTTGAACTTCACGACCTGGCCGCTTTACCCCCAGGTACCCATTTAGTAGGAGGTTGGATGGGCCCCAGAACTGTTCTAGATACCTTTGAGTAAAGAACAAGTCTCTTGTCTTGCCGGGATTCGAACCCCGTTGCGTCTAACCTAACCTCTAACTAGTCCATACACTGACTGTTATAATATTAAAAGGGAAAGCGGTAGCACAGTTTTAAGGTGCTGTGCTACAAATCGGAAGGTCGCTGGTTCGATTCCAGATTGTGTCATTGGAATTTTTTATTCACATAAAATCCTTCCGATCGCACTATGGCCCTGGGGTCGACTCAGCCTCTAACAGAAATGAGTACCAGGAGCATTTCCTGGGGGTAAGGACGGCCGATGCGTAAGGCTGACAACCTTACCACCATCCCGTGCCGTTGTCACGAAATCTGGGACCCTTAACTTCCTAGAACTCTCTAGGCCACTCCAGGCCTGTAACGGGACTGATTTGTCATTAGAGTATTAAAATGTGATAATTCTGAAAGCGAGATTCGTGGAGAAAACATCCGTAGTTTATTTCGAGACACTCTTTCAGCTGCTGTAAAAAAAATTGAGGGGAAGTGTGGGGCTCTGGAGCAAGGTAGAGCTTCCAGAATTCGACGTTGTTGGTAACGACTGGGCTTGTGTTGTGATGTTCGTCAGTTAATTGTGTAATGGCGGTCACTCCGACCGATATGAGACGGGTAGATGTAAAACTGATAATAAATTTCGATTGGAAAATCTACAAGAGAAAATAACTTGTGGTAACGGAGGATAATATTAAAGATTGTTCTTAGGTTATGAATATGTGGACGTGACTGAACTGGTTTTGGATGGGGTACAATGAACGACTTTTGTGACGGGCCTGATGAACTCTTTTGCTGCCTGACACAACTTCTTGGATCATCAGCTTACGATTTTGTCCTGGTAAACAGTACAGCAACTGTGCACGCCATAATATTGTATGGAAGAATGGCAATATAACTCCACTCATTCTTAATCTCGGCACCAGGTGGAAAAGTGAGTGATCAGCTTCACACCAGGCCGTTTTACCCCCGAGAAATGGTCTCCTCTACTTATTTAATACGAGGCTATCTAAACCCCAGATCCGATCTGGACTTTTGGAGAAGCTTTGAATCTCTTCCTACTAGGGAATCGAACCACCACTCATTGGCCATCCAGTTCTTAGCCTAGTCACTATACCAACTGAGCTACATCCGGTGCATTGGTGTTGAGGTATTTGTAAAGTACGGTAATTTGTATCGTAAATGATCGTGCCAGGGTATGTAGTGGCATGGATATTATTGGTTGATCTGAGTACAAAATGAAATCAAATTTTTTGTTGTTCGTAACGACAAAAATTGAGGCGTACAAACGAACTGACAACAAGAAAAAGGAAGGAGACGTTACCTGTCCTATCTAATGTGACTAAACACAAGAAGACGTAATCTTCATGTTTGCACCGTGCATGAATGATAATTAAACACTTTATTATCCAACTAATGCACAATATACAGGGTCATCGAAAAAGATGGACGGGATTTGAAACCGCTATAACTTAAAAAGTACTAGTCGGATTTACACGTTTGGCTCTTAAAATGTTCAGAAAAATTTAAAGTTTTAGACTTACCTTAGTACATTTCAATATATGCACCGTTTGAAGCTCTGGAGACGTCCAAACGAAATTCATCTCCTGCCAAGTTTTCTGAATCATTTCTCGTGTTACAGTTTCAATGGCTGATGTGATCCTGTCTTGTAGGCAGCACACACAATGTCCTTAATGTAACCCCACAGGAAAAAATCAAGTGGAGAGAGATCTGGGCTTCGAGGTGGCCAGGGTATTGGTCCACCCCTTCCAATCCAGGCATCAGGGAATCTCTCATTTAAAACGTCAGTCACAAAGCAACT
>Ga0123354_10015441_pt1 | contig 11925 bp, 7 predicted proteins | sample TergutLab28metaG_2_FD_97872 | JGI IMG/M metagenome (GOLD analysis project Ga0123354, IMG submission 97872) | Labiotermes labralis P4 segment gut microbial communities from Petit-Saut dam, French Guiana - Lab288 P4 | ecosystem: Host-associated > Arthropoda: Insects > Digestive system > Gut ... | reverse complement strand
GAAATTTTCCTTTTGCTTAAAGTCAAATGCCCTTCTTCATACTATTTTTCCGTATTTCTGAGGTCCAGGTTTCAAAACTTGGCCTGAAGAAGAAATTTTCCTTTTGCTTAAAGTCAAATGCCCGTATACGAGGTTTTTAACCTTGCGCCGGAGTCGCAGACAGGTTTCCCGTTCTTCTGATGTGTTGCTTTGAGCCACTGGGTGGTGGGAACCGGACGTGTCAGAGCAGAGCGGTGGTTGCAGAGCGTCGGACAGTAACCACTGAACGGACTGGTACATTGTCCCAGAAGAACGGACAACTCAAATGCCGCTATCACACCCCAAATCAGGTCAAAATCGCCTTTTTCCGTGTGTTTTCTATTTCATTATTATTTATCAGCCTGTCATTAAATATTCATATACATTAACAAATTTCGCAGGCACTGTTAAATAAAATACAAACAATAAAATAATGTGTATTTTTTTATAGGTTGGCCCAAAAACGGTTATGGATATTGCGATGTGGGAAAATTTATTTTTTGTAATTTGGGGGGGGGGGGAAATAAAACATTTTTAATTTCGTGTTGTTTGTCCTATATATATTTTTTCTTTTTTCCTATTTAATTATGGGTGAGAACCGCAGTGGCACAGTGGTTAATGTGCTGTGCTACAAATCGGAAGGTCGCTGGTTCGATCCCAGCTGGTGTCATTGGAATTTTTCGTTGACATAATCCTTCCGATCGCACTATGGCCCTAGGGTCTACTCAGCCTCTAACAGAAATGAGTACCAGGAGCATTTCCTGGAGGTAAAGGTGCCCGATGCGTAGAACCTTACCACCATCCAGTGCCGTTGTCACGTAATCTGGGAACCTTAACTTCCTGGAACCTTCTGGGTCCCTCCGGGCCTGTAACGGGACTGCTTTAGCTTTATTATTTAATTACGGAATAGTTTGAAGTTAGATACAAAATTTTCGGACACTGTCAATATTTAAAACCCTTTAAGCTGAAGAATTATCTTTTAAGGTAAAATATTTAAACAATTTATTCTTATTTCCTTTATATATATATATATATATATATAACAAATATATTACTTAAACAACTCACCACGTAAATAAATAAACTCACTCAACGTTGAATATGCCGGTCCCAGTGGCCGCGCGGTCTAAGGCGTAGGTCTACGGCCGCTCGCCTGCTGAGATTGTGGGTTCGAATCCCACCGGGGGCAAGGATGTTTGGTCTGTTGTGAGTGTTGTGTGTTGTCAGGTAGAGGTCTCTGCGACGAACTGATCATTCGTCCAGAGGAGTCCTACCGACTGTGGTGAGTCGTTGTGTGTGATCTAGAAACCTCAAGTATGATGAGGAGCCAGAATAAAGCAGGCTGAACCGTTGGGCGACGCCTGTAGCAAATAGACAACGTAGCAGTTTAGGAGAGAATAAAATACCTAGTTAGTCTCCAAAGACTAGGTGGTATCGTGAAAAGAAAAAACGTTCAATATCTGAAGTCAGGTGTAGAAAATTAATCAGTTTTCATTCATTACAATGGCATAGCGGAATCCTTATACCAAACTGCCTGAACTTCCTGAAGCCGTGACTAATTTTCAAATACTCCACTTCACTGTGAAGCTGCGCTCGCTAATTCTGCTTTGCGAAAACAAATATTAAGTGGAGGAATTCGAATAACTTTGAAAATCCGAATACGCCTGTCAGAAACAGTCATCTGCCACACATAATAGCGGCACAATCGAATACTCCTACCTTCTTCTGTAATACCCAAGGCCTAGACAAATAAGGAATTCAATCGCCCGTTTAAAACAACAGTCTGTATTTACTTTAGTCACAGAACGGAAATTATCTTCCAATGCCGTAAAAAAAAACAATATCTACCAATAAACGCAAAATTTATAACCGTACAAAGCCGAACAAACAGCGGGTGCTTTGATATCGACAACCAACAAGATACATCTAAATTTGTTTTATTGGCTCTTTTAAGCTTGTTCTACACGTTTCGGGCGACAGTTTCGCCCATCTATCCAATCTGTGTCACCGGTCGGCAGCAGACAGCAGAGCCGGTACAGTGTTCCAAAAAGCTGTATATACAGTCAAAGTGCTCCTGAAGATGGGCGAAACTCTCGCCCGAAACATGTAGAACAAGCTTAAAAGAATCAGTAAAACAAATTTTGCTGCATGTTGTTGGTTGCTGATGTCATTTTACTAGCGATGAACGGTCATGCAAACGTCAAGAGAGTGCTATTTTCTGAAAAGACCCCATTGGAAGTTGTGCTAGTCTTACAAGCGAGGCGGCAGGCATTTGTCAGTAACACGACAGAAACATGCCGTGTACTAGTAAATAGTACCCAACAAGGCAAAATACTGTGCATTTTTTGTTCAGTCAGTATTTCGGTGAAGGCTTGCGAGGTAGTTGCAGCACAGTGCGCCTCTTCTCCACAATCTGCAGCGATAGTTCGAGCTTCATCGCTTTCCACTGAACTTTCATTTATTCTCACAGCAAGGATATGAATGCAACGCAGTAAAGGTTGTGTGAATGGCTTCTTGGAGGCCTGGGGGTAACATTCCAAGTTACAGCATTGTATATGGCTTCAAGATACGCCGCGTTTCAAACAGTTTGAATGGGAGTGAAGATAATGTGCAGTGGTAAGTTACGGGGAAATTCATCAGAGTCTTGACTGATGAAGGCAGAGTAGGAAAAGAGGCAATTGATAATTTTGAATGAAGATGTTATGCGTAAAGTGAAATGTCTGTAATTGAGAATTATTGTGCATTACACATACAGTCGAACACAAATATATTTCACCTAGTAGTACAGTAGGTATACAACTACATGTTTCGACCCTATGTGTTGGCCATCTTCAGGTTGTGATTTAACTTACAGAGCAGCTATACTAGATGTGTGTGGTGTTCTTTGAGGATGTTGGGGGTTGGGTGGGGGGAACGAGATCTTGTTGTTTCAATAGTGGGTACCATGATCTAGGGCTGTTATGGGTGAATTATCATTAATTGTTTATGTACATATGTCAAAGTAGGTTACTAGTCTTATGCTAAGGATATGTTATATCATTAGTAATATTGGTGTCAATATACTGAAAAATAGTATGCTATAATGTACAGATATAGTTCATAAGACTCTAGCAATAATATCATAGTGTCACTCAGTGTCAGTCAATATTTTCGTGTGTTATTTTATTACATCAAACTTGTTTCTACAGGCTAAGTAATGTTGTCGTTAAAAGTGTTGTAGATCCCATTGGTATAACAGTATGTCAGAACAGAGGAGTGTTTGTGAAATGTCTGTGTTAAAAGATATATTAAATTGTATTCATATAATATATTAGGTCAGCTATATTCATTACTGTCATTTCACACCTACATATATGCAAATTTATTAACGTTCTTACTACATTTCATAAATTTTCTGTGTTTTTTCCTTCAATACACCAATGTGAAGAAGAGATTCGCCTTACATTCAGAATCGTCCTATATTTGAAGCTACGCGGTATAATGACCCCTCTCGTATGCTAGCAGCATATAAAAGTTGTTTTATACATCTAACATTAAAACAATGCTCATTGCCTTAGGAATAATATGCGTAGAAGACTGTAGATAATGTATAACAATTGAATTATATCTGACCTCAGACCCCGTTTCGAAATTTTTCTAGGGATTATCGTGTTTCTATTTTGGGCTGAAATATGATAACATCTTTAGACAACACGCACAGAATTTATTCAGTTCATGATCAAGCCCTTTTCAAATGACTTACTTTGGATTATCATCAAGTCGCTCCCAAGACCCAGTCACAGGCTGTTACGTAGACATGTCTTAACGGCTCGACAGCCATTGTGGGAACAGGCGTGCTCCTTGAGGGTCCTCGATAACGCTAACTTAGACTTGGACACACAAAATTTGGAAGGACTCCTCTGGACGAGAGACTTCTACGTAACAATTCACAACGCTCACGAGAAACAAACTTCCATGCTCCCGGAAGGATTCGAACCCGCAATCCCAGCAAGCGAGCGGCCGCAGACTTACACCTTAGACCGCGTGGTCACTGAGATCTTTCAGACGTAAGTCTTAGAGCTAACAAAGCCACGACATAAGATGGACTCCACTCTCCCTCTTCACTATCATTTTATAAAAGTCCACAAAGAAGATCTTCAAGTCTTCAGAAATAAATAGTAAATAGTAAATTTAAATTTGTAAAGGGCCATTTGTTCTTATGATGATTCTTGGGCTTAAAATTATGCTAAGAATATAACTGCATGGCTTCAGTTATGATATTATCACCATAAAACACAGAACAGATGTTGTTTACAATAAGAGATAAATTTGACCAATGGAAACATGATGGCATATGGCTGGGAGTTATATACAACTCGCCCATTTCATTCCTAAATTGAAAAACAGATAAACTGAGAGGTTAACTTAACACCCTGGTCGCCTAACCCCACTCAAGAGCTTCCTGTACTCACTGCATAGCAGACTGTTAGGCATCAAAGCCGGTAAAGACGGATGGACGAGGTGAGAAATATCTTGCTTCTGCCGACAATCCAAGCAAGATCCGTCGGCTGTCTTTCTAGAATTGTACTGACTGAGCTATGCCGTTTCAAGTTTGTTTTGAAGACTTTTTCAAATGTGAAGGCATTTTAAAGACCATTGTATTCCTTCAGGAATTATGTTAAGACTTTCTGATTAGAAATTGACTTCATTTCACTGCTTAACTTGTGGCATTACGTATTGTTGTGCTGTCAAGACAAACCCCTTTATTACAAACAATCTTACCCATATATATGGCCATACACTGCAGTTTGATTTCATTAAGATTTCCTCAATCTAGATGGATTGTAGGAATTTCATGCAACAAAAACAAAACTCATTAACCCTTATCCTGCAAACGTGGAAAATATGGTGAGCTCCTAATAATGCCAGCAAATGGCAGGTGGGATTTAACTCGGCGTTTAAAGGGTTAAAATGGGAATTCGGATCTTAATCTTGATGTTTACTGAAATGAATGTTCATATAAATATCCAAACTGGACATACTGCACGAATTTTAATTAATGAAATTTTCCCTTGAAGACTGAGTTTCCAGTCTTCGTGTGCCTAATTTTATGACACTTGCTTTAATCTCATATATCGATATTTGTCACTGCACCTCAGAATGACGTCTCACAATCAAGCCGGAACAAAGTGAGTGCTAACAAACAGTTTTGTTTACCGTCTGTTAAATGACTAAATATTGTTTCCTTCTGCGAAGCCATTTTTTCTCCCATATTTTGCATTATTCACTCCATTAAAGCATTTCAGACGATCAAATATAAAAACCAGTTTTATCAGTGTTCAGAATAACATTCATATACTTTACTTCCAGTGTCAAGTGTGCACAAAACCCTTTAATTCTTTATGTCTCATTCACTATGCAACTAATACGAGCACTGTCACCAACAATGCTTACAAATACTACCTCAATTCAGATTTTTCATTTTACGACGCTGTGTAAGCTCACCCTAGTCTATGCCTGATCTTTTATACAAATACATTAGTAGCGTCATAATTTGAAAGCCCACATTACTGACGTATTGACAAATAATATTTATTAGGGAATATTTTCTTATTCGCTATCTATGTCACTAACTCAAACGTCATTTTTTCAGTACTGCTTCTTTTTATCTATATTTATTTGTGCTACAAATCTTAATTTACACAGTCAGTATGGAACGTCAGTTGAAGCAATGCATGTCAGTAAAACCCACTAACGCTTTCGGTCTTGTAATCCCTGAGCTTAGTATTTGAACGCTGGTTTCACATAATGAATGGCATGTAAATAATTATATATATTTTTATGTGTTTTACTGCCGATCGAGGGAAAAGGGGCCTAACATATTATTGGCTTAAATTAAATTATTTTATATATGTCTCATGTGTTCCATAAATATAAAAAGTTGAAAAATAACATCACATATTCTTAAAGAATAGAATGTAGACGTTATTCGATGTGGTATTGCTTATCCAGATGCTAGCAATACTTGCTGTATAATGTAACACAATTCCACCTAAAATATTTAACATAGCATCTCTCATGCATGAACATATGTTTATAAAAATGTTTCTTACCTCATAATCGCTGAAGTACTCCCCCTCCATCTAGAATGTGTTCTTCTTTCCTTGCAGCGTCTGATGGCAGTAATATCTCATAATGATGCAACTTGTGTCCAATTTAGCAGTCCTTACAACACCGCAAATCAGATGATGTCACAGTCTTCATTGAAACATGAATACGTATGTAGGATTACACACATAGCTCCACCATATGATGCAACTCTCTTTTTGTATGTTCTGTTGAAGAAGGTTAAAATCACATATATCTAGACAAAATTAAATTTTCTGCATTAATGTTTTGTGTTTGTGTAATCTAAGCTAACAAAATTTTTAAATGAAAAAGAATTATTTGCCAATTAATGTAACTGCAACATAATGTAAACTACTGAGTTATGTACGAGAGGAGTTTTAGGTGTCCTGTCTCCATATACTTTCAAGGCGTGTGCAGGCAAGTTACCATTGACATGACTGGAGTAAGAATGTACTATCCTTTTGTGTTTGAATCAATGAACGTTACGACACAGTGATAACTCGTGTACACAGTGGCAGCTACTTTGTGACAGGCTTTGCAGCTCTTCAGCAATCTTACTTAAAGCAAAGTATCTTCCTTAAATTATCCTATGGTGAATTACATAGCATCGGATTCGTTAAAATGGGAATAAGTTCTTTTTTTATATTCATTTCCAATGAGTGCCTGTTGTATTGGAAACAGTAAGATCATATACATGACGTATTTCTTAATATTATGATGCACATTCATAGTTTGTTAAAGATTTGCCACAAATACTTGTTTAAGCAATAAGTTCAATATTTTCAATCACGGAATCAAAATACCCGTACATAAGGGTGTTGTTAATAACAGAAATGATATAGCAGTCATTCTTCTGAATAACATTGCTCTATGGTCATCTTTACGTGAGAACCTAGACCAGTGAACGTTTCTTTGTGTATATATACACACAAATATTTTCAGTCAAAATTTGAGTTCCACAACTAAATTTCACACATTGACTAGTAATACTAGCACAATAAACGTTTTTCTTCTCTCTAAGACCTATGACGTAACTGATGGGTCAAGACAGTTGAGTCCTGCAGCAGAGCTATAGAATGTAGCATATTAATGACAGATTTCAAGGCCTCACGAAAGCCATTACACTTTGGTACAGTCAAAATATTTTCGAACATAAAGTAGCCACTCGCTTCGTGACTGTCACTAAGAGCATGCCACAACTGAAACACTGTGTTGCTAGTCTAATGCCGCTTGTGGGTTCTTATAATAATTTACTAACAACCATTTTTTTTTCCAGTTGTTACAAGAACCCTTGCTAATTGCGTAATATTATTTGGGATAGTCCCAAATAAAACACCAAAATTTATAAAAATTACGTAAAATTCCACAGAGCTATACGTAACTGTTCGCGTAAAATGTGAAGGACTGAATCGGAAACTCTAAGCGTACGAATTTAATAAAGGTTTTACGTATTTATTTTTGCTTTATCGGCGGTCGGAGCTTGACATTGACCACCCGCTCCTAATAGCACCGAAGTTGAGTATGGGTAGAACTATAAATTTATCTCTATGCATGTTTAGTGCGTTAATGGACAGCTTTTTTATATTTATTTGATATATAGCACGCTTGAAAAATTGGAGGAGACGTCACTAACTTAATACAATCCTACTTCGTGGTGTTGTGAAAGGAATTTCTAGGGCAGCATCTCCACTAAAACTTTAAAATATCACTTCCAACAGTTCATTCTATACCCGATAACTCATACAGAAATAATCCGACATGACAATAAAACTAATATCTAAAATTTACCTGCAACATATTTTGAAAGACAATTATGTATTTAGATATAAATTTTTGGGAATGTGCAGCGTGTATTTAACCTACATTCATCGTTAAGCCTCACTTACGAAGAAATTGGCCCGAGACGCAACGACTTCCGTCAGCAACCGGCAACTGATCACACAGCCTCGGTGTGGCAAGCGGTACTGTACTGCGCAGGCGCTGTGTGAGCGCACACTCGCTTACGTACACAACAATGCGACACGCAGTTTTGTGCGGTGTTCTCAAACGGTCGATACCTATTGTCAGTGTAACACTAGTAATATTATTTCCATGTCGTCTTGTACGTAGGGCAAGGCATTGGAATACCGACAGTACTGATTTCATATGGTCAATTTGTAATGACTAAACTTCAGTAACTCCATGTAGCAGAGTCCTTCTTGAGAAGCTAACAGGTTCTCAGCAGGTTAAAAAATTCCCATCATTTTATGGAATCCGAAAGTTTATTGCCGCATTCACAAAAGCCTGCCACGTGTTCCTATCGTAAGCCAGATCAATTCACGACATACCGCTATCCCATGTCTTCAAATTTAGATTAATATTATCTTCCACATGGTCTCTTTACCCCAGACTTCCCCACCAATAGTCTGTATTCACCTCTCCTCTCCTCTTCTCTCCACCATACATGCTACATGCCGATCTCATTCTTCTCGATTTGATCACTCGAATGTTATTTTGTGTGAAGCACAAATCATTAAGCCTCTTCTTATGTAGTGTTCTCCACTGCCCTGTTACCTCAACCCTCTTAGGCCCAAATATTCTCATCAGCACCTTCTCCTCAAACAGCATCAGTCTACCTTCCTCCCTCCGTGTGAGCGACCAAGTTTCACACTCATACAAAAAATAGGAAAAATTATAATACTGTATATCTTAATCTTTATTTATTTCGGATAGCAAACTAGAAGACAAAAAAAATCTGCACCGAATAATAACAAGCATTTCCTAGCCACACTTCCTGATCTTAATTTCCTCCTGAATGGAATTTTGATTCGTTAGGGTTCTGTGGAAGGTACTATTATCACTCCTCACACTGTGAATTCGTCCTGCATTCTGATCTCAAGACATGACCATGTACTTAGTTTTATCATCATTTACTTCTAGTCCAGTCTCCTAAGTAGTAACTACTAAAGTGCTTGTGTTTTTCTTTATAATATACTTCTTCCCAGTATATTAACACCAATAACATAACATAACACAAACGCTGATGTGCACCATTTAATTTCAAGCCCTCCACATTTACCTGAACCCTCTTAATTGCATATTCTAAAACAAAGTTCAAAAACAACGACAATGAACCATCCCCCTGTTTCAGACCACTGTTGATTGGAAACATGTCAGACAGAAGCTTGCCCACCTGGGATCTGCTATAAGTTTCATTAATTTGTAGTGACATTGAGAGAAATATTTTAAAACCAACAAAAAATTGTCGTCGGTATTTCATTTAACGATTATCATCAATATTAAGCCTACATTCTTATTGTTATTGTTAATATCGCTAACAGTCACAGCACGTATCGACCTTGTAAAGGTTCCTCAAAACTATGCTCGGTTTGGTCAGCAAGTTATGAATTAAAAGTAAGATGTTTTTAAAAAACATGCTATTATTATTGATGCTTATTATTATTATTGTTATTATTATTATTATTAGCAGCAGCAGCAGTAGTAGTAGTAGTAGTAGTAGTAGTAGTAGTATAGTAGTAGTAGTAGTAGCGGTGGAAGTTTTACATTATTACAATAATCGAATTACTATGGGCAAGACGAAAAGGCACGTGTCATGAAAGAGAACGGAAATGTAACAACAACAACAAACAGACCTTTGACACGAATACACGTGTCAACATCCCGTTGCGTTTATATCGCTGTTCATCACGTCCTACTCTGTTGTATGACGTGCGTACGTTCAGGCCTCAAGGCAAAGGAAGCAATGAAATATTAAGCTGCCTTACGTACAACAAAAAAAGAAAAATTCTGTGTCAGATAACACCACAGCAGAAATATGCCAATTTCTTTTTACAGTAGCAAGTTATATATATTAATTTACGCAGTAATGTTATAACATGAAAGAAACAATTTTGGTTGCCTAATAGCAAGTAAAATCAATTTTCCTTTCATGTTAACATTGTTTACCGTTCAAAAATTACCTCCAAATACTGTTTTCCCAATTCTGCGAATTTCAAAATCATATTATGAAGCTGGAGTGTTGGCCAGAGGTGGGAGTAAACATGGACGTGGTTTTTAAGAAGTTCTACAGTACAACATCGTAAAGTGCCTTCAAACAGTTGAATGTTCGTAGCGAAGTAACGCTTGATTATGTTACGTGTTTTGCCGCAGCATTTTTCCGTAAATCTATTAACACTTTTATTCAAAGTGACAAATATAATAACATGAAATAAAGTGAAATACCAACATTATGCAGCTACGTAATTTTATTAATGTATTCTTAGCTCGACACGTTTCGGGTACATACGCCCATCATCAGGAGCATTAGATGTTGAGTTGCAGCATATGGTTTTGTGCACCGAGTTTGTGGATGGGTGGTGGTCTTGAGAGCCGGTGTTTACGGTGCTGATGGTGCCGTGCGACTCGCGCGACACCATCCGCACCGTAAACACGACCTACGCAACGGCTCTCAAGACCACCACCCATCCAAAAACTCGGTGCACAAAACCATATGCTGCAACTCAACATCTAATGCTCCTGATGATGGACGTATGTACCCGAAACGTGTCGAGATAAAAGTACATCAATCAAAATATCTAGCTGCACCAAGCTGGCATTTCACTTTATTTCATGAGGACGATGCACGGTCAAACAACCCTCAAATATAATAACACCTTGAACTCTGTCACGCCTTATGCAGAACACGCTGTACATGTACTTGGCTAGTCTTTGCTTACATCGAAACGAACGACTGTAGATCGTGCAGCCCTCCATTCCACTCCAAAGCTGAGTATTCAAGACTCAAACACACAAGTCCTAGTGTCTCCAGAAGCCCGCCAGTCTACACTGCAGCAAGAATAGTGACTGGCAGCACTTCTTATTGGTAAGAACTTTTGATGAAAACATCCAACCGGGCAGAGTCAATTACGTCGTCAATGTAATAGGGCAAAACGTTGTGTTTCCAAGGTACTTAGTTGCCTGACAAAGGGTTTAGTGAGTACCGTGACAGCAGTAAGTAATAAAACATTTGTCAGAAGGATTTTACTGAGATATTTTGTAAGAAAGTAAGCAGTCGCTTTATTTCTCTGCAGTATCTTTGAAGATCTTGCCAAAAGACGAAGAAGTGCTGTTGTAACTCCCGTTGTGTATGTTATTACCATCATAAATATAATTGCCATTACGATTATTAACGCCGTTACCTTACTTTCTCTACGACATCAAAGTGTTCTACCCACGGAGCACTCTACATATAAGTTCTCAGGTTTTTTTTTTTAGCACTTTCCCATCTTTTAAATTTATTTTTGTTTTTCTGCACTGCGTGGTGGGTCAATTGTTCTGGTGTTTCGATAAAACAGGCGGACTCCATCTACAAGGTTACTGAATCGCCTCAGGTGGATGTTAAAGAGATATGGAAGAAATATTTGTGGTTACACAGGCATGACGGGAATAGTTTCGCCGATCAGAGCAGCTTAGATCGAGAGTGTGGGGATAAAGTTTCTTGAGAAGATTGGAGTTGAAACTTCATGAAGAGTCCTTTTTCGGGCACCTGCCTAAGCCCTGTCAGTCACCCTGAAAATAAAGGCCGTGAGTTCCTGCGAATCGTCGTGACATTAGCCACTACAGAGTGCCAGAACTAAACAATATGGTCATACTTACTTACTTACTTACTTATTTCATTGTGCAGGGTTCTTCTTGAGAAGCTAACTGGTTTGCAGCTGGTCAAGAAATTCCCCGCATTTCACGGAACCCGAAGGTTCATTACTGCACTCACAAGCATCCGCCACCTGTCTCTATCCTGGGCCAGCCCAATCCAGTCCATAT
>Ga0123354_10015437_pt1 | contig 11927 bp, 8 predicted proteins | sample TergutLab28metaG_2_FD_97872 | JGI IMG/M metagenome (GOLD analysis project Ga0123354, IMG submission 97872) | Labiotermes labralis P4 segment gut microbial communities from Petit-Saut dam, French Guiana - Lab288 P4 | ecosystem: Host-associated > Arthropoda: Insects > Digestive system > Gut ... | reverse complement strand
CGCGCCACATGCCCAGCCCATCTCATTCTTCTCGATTTTATCACCCACACAATATTGGGTGAGGAGTACAGATCATTTAGCTCCTCGTTATGCAGTCTCCTCCACTCCCCCGTTACCTCGTCCCTTCTAGGTCCAAATATTCTCCTCAACACCATGTTCTCAAACACCCTCAGCTTATTTTCCTCCTTCAATGTCAGCGACCAAGTTTCACACCCATACAAAACAACAGGCAAAATTATAGTACTATATATCTTGATCTTTAAATTTTTGGATAGCAACCTGGAAGACAAAAGATTCTGCACCTAATGATAGCAAGCATTTCCTGACCTCAATCTGCTCTTAATTTCTTCCGCAACAACTACACATTCGTGGCCAAATTCTATTTTGTTCCGAATCCCATCTAGTTACAATATCCTCAGATTATAATATCATAAATACGTTTCTTTTGATGTGTAGACATTAATAATCATTGAATTAATTATTTAATGAGAGTTTAAGATCATCTATTACTAAATTTGTGTTTGAGGAACGGAATATGGACGTCGAAAGACAAAAGTGTAACGTGTTATTTCGGGGAAGGAGCGTTTATAAAATTGGTTTGTTAGGTTGAAAGAATTGTCAGAGAATTTCAGGTCTTTTTTTTTTCCGGACTCCAACTGAACCCAATTTCCCAAGACCGTTCTTGAAACAAATTCTCAACGCACCACATGAAGTTCATGTGTATTCCCATCGTAACTCGCCTTTCATTTTATAGTCCACAATTATGGTAACAGAACTCTATGCCGTTTGTTAATTATCTGTCACAAACTTTAGATAAAAGAAAGTGTGCAAAGAAAAGAAAGTTCCGTTATAAGGGGTCACTATCGCCACGGCATGGCGCGTCTTCAGTTTGCGGCTGGAGGAGTGACATCCAATACTGAGGGTAGCTGCGAATATATTGAATAAACAGTCGTAGACAGCCGACAATGGGTTGTCCTCCAGCTGGGGCGTTCGGCAAGGTCCTAATTCCTTCTCATCGTAAAAAATTACCATGTTACGAAACATTAACAATTGCCTCAGGCTTGGGACAGGTGGCGGCTCCAGTGAATGTTGTAATGAATATTCGGTTTCCTTAAAATACAGGGAATTTCTTGACTAACTGAGAACCTGTTAGCTTCTCAAGGAGATTCCGCTTCGTGGAGCTAGTTAGTTATTGTGTCATTTGGACCATGCCCAAATCTTATCCAAACCTGAACATTATGTCTGCTACCAGGCCCAGACCAGGAGCTGTGACGCTTCAGAAATCTGAAGTCAAGCACAGAAAATAGAATCGGATTCAAAGTAGTGGCTATCAAGCCTATGGTTTTCACGTGAGAAAGGTGCATGTAGAGCAACGGGTAAATAAAATAAGGATTAATGTGCTGTAACAAGCCTTGGCAGGTAGATACTACGTGCACATACTGCACATTCATTTTACCTAACATAGGAAACAATAGTTCGTTTTTCTTATTGCATCCAAAGCGTAAAAGTATTAAACGTCTCTGCTTCACAACTAACAAGGCAATGGGCACAGGACAGAAACGTCGTCTCGCCAGCGACGGCGCCCCACAGTGACATTGATAGTAATGGTCAGAACTAAGTAAGATCTGTCCCCTTAAGCACATTTCTTTCTAATATATTTTTGGCAGAGCATAGATATCTCGTTCCCTCAGTATGCCGTATATTGCAACTTTTGTCATTTAGTTTGGTGTCACGACGTTGTGTTTGTGTTGTTACTGCATACTGTAATGTATTTATTAAGAATATATTGTTTTGTTCATTATGTTTCGGGTCTTTATTTTTTGTTGCTTTACAGTACTTCAGTTGATCCACAACCAGTCATAGTTTAAAGCAGTGGCACGCTTTGCAATTCCCATCGGCGATAAAGACATATCATGTGCTCTTCATATGAGCTGTGTTAACTGCTGATCAGTATTCGAAGGATTGCCTCGTGAACCCAGAAAGTGCATGATTTCGCACTACCTCGAATCTAGAGACAGCTTACTAACCACTATGATAATTAAACTTTTATATGGCGGGCATAACGTGCTACAAAAAGTCTAAAGTTAAGAAATATGGTGTATCCAAGGATATCTTCATCGATGAATTTGTTCATTTCCATTACACCTGTACCTTTGTTGTCATGATAGTACAAGCCTGTTAGTGATTAACAAGCAAGGCTTGCAAACAGCCACATTTCCCTATTCATTAAGCGTTAGATGACAAAATCAGGGACTTTTTTCTCATCAAATCGCATGCAGAAATGTAATATCCCATCTAGCGGAGTAAAATATATTGGATCCTACCTTGTGTGAAAATGTTATTTAGCTTTACTGCCTGTTGGGGTGTAGAATGTTTGTTAACGCTCGATTTTTACAATTGCACCTGGGATGTTACCCAACAAATTTGTGTGACACGAGTGAAAAATATAAGAGAAAGCTTCCACTAAGATGCTGTAGTCACAGGGAAGAAATACTAATGACAGCGGGACACGGCCCTGCTTTTCCTTGACAGTGTGAGAAAATGATTTTACCTTGCGTAGCAGTAAACTTCGCGAACACAAAACATTTGATATGCAACTTAATTCACACGCCTCGTCCAGTTCCATGACATCCTGTTCTTACAAGCTAATGTTCCAAGATTCGCTTCCCAGGTCTTTTTGTGGTTGTTTTCTAAGAGATCATTCACAAAAATATTCTTTCTCTCCACTATTTGGCTAAAACACTTTAAGGACACACAATACTTTACCCGTCTCTCTCTGTGTTGGAATAAGTTGTTGTTGTTGTTGTTGTTGTTGTCTCCATTCGTAAATCTGTAGGTACTGAAGGTGTGGTGTCATGGCTCATCGCTTTTCTTTTTGCTGGAATAATTCCGCCCACAAAAATCACGAAGCTAATGTATCACAGCACATTTCGACAAACTTGCTACCGTCACACTGGTCGATAATGTTCTTTCTGAGCCTGACTACAGTACCGTTATCAAACTGAATGTTATCAGTGGCCTTTCAATATATCTGCAGATAAAACAATAAATAATATTGAGAGCGGCATATGCCCGAACACTGATACAGTTTTAAAGAGTGTTAAATAAACTGAATCCACACATAGCGGTTTAATACAAAGCGTGTTTCATAGACCGTAAGTGCGAATAAGAGTGGGACATCACAGCACTGACCATGAAGAACACGGGTGCGACTCTGTGTATTGTGATCTCAGTTTTCTGATTTTTGGATGGTAGGTTTCTCCATCTTCAGAGTATAAGGTGAAGAAAGAACGTTCCTGCTAACCGGTAAATGTCTATCAGACTACGTGGCCTCACCTCTCACGGGGCACTAGTTTTGAGCAAGTGATAGAATGCTCTTTAAATATCGCTCATTTGCGACAACAGTGTCACAACTCAAAATGTGGGATTTTTCAGGAGAGACTTTTAAAGGTTTTGAAGTGCTATACTTTTCTATGAGTGCAACGACGAAACAACTGCCCTCCAGCGGCGAGTTTTGCAAACTGCTTTATGACACTATACCTGTTAAAAGTGTATCTGCCAAAGTTTCTTTCTATTCCAATAACTCAAAAATGCCAAATTTTGAATTGTGACACTCTTGTCGCAAATGAGCGATATGACTGTACCTTAAGCTCTCATACAAAACACTCATCTTTTACAATAGAAAGAATATGTGTAATTGTTTAGTCGTCAATTAATCTTAGATTAGTGTCATATGGAATGCACCATCTTATAGTTTGGTATGTAACAAACTTGGTACAGAAACTGCTTTGTGCTCTGCAAGATAGCAGAACTACTACCCTCAAATTTGAAATGGCGGGTTCAGCCAAATTACGGGTAGTTATCTAACAAATTTCATTGCGCCACAACTCAGAAGACCTTAAATTGAATACTAGGTGAAGCTAAAAATAAAATTGTCCTTGCACAGGTCTGAACAGGCCCTTAAGGCTCCAGGAGATTGAGACTCATAGAATTTCTAGATCATATGTACATGAAGGTGGTAGAGTTGTCAGCCTTACGCACCGGCCGCCTTTATCCCCCAGGAGATGTTCCTGGTACACATTTCTGTTAGAGGTTGAGTAGACCCCACAGCAACACTGTGGCCGGAAGGATTAAGTCAATGAAAAATCCCACTGACCCCATCGGGAATAGAGACTCGCGTTGGTAGCGCAGTGTCTCAATAAACCGCGCCACCGCTTACCTCAATGCTTTGGGTAGTTACCTTAAAAATCTAAATAATATTTTATAGAGATTTTTGGATTATGTACTGTAGAAAGAAAAACTTCGTTACATTCGCATTACTTCCTGTGCATATTATAACTGTACAGACATTCTTTTACTTCCATTTTGCACTAGGTAGACCACTCTCCTTGTAAAATTTTGCTGCTTGTTGTGGTGTACAACGATTGAAGTTGAAGAGTCAAATTCAAGAAACCTGACCTTTCGTTTGCAATTTATCGGCACGTGGCTTTAACTCGCTAGACTGCAAGTGCACCATGTCGAATTACAACCGAGTCGAGCAATAAACTGACTACCACCTTAACGCTGGTTTCTTTTCTTTGGGTGAGCACAGTCTATTGCTGCAACCTCATCTCCCTCCTAAATTTTGCTTAGAAGAAAGAGAGAATTGTGTTCTTGAGCTGTAACGTGTTTGATACGGAAAAGCTTAGGCTACTAGCACGCCGTGCACGGCTGCTCTAAAACGCGACTAGATGGCGGGAAGTAAGTAAACGGGTGCAATAATCTTGAATTGTGGCATATAAGAAGTAACGTTATCCCTCTGCACACCATGGAGGCACGTAACGGAGTGGATGCATATCTCTGTTCGTTCTTAAATTCAGCGCTAAATGGAAGTGAGTGGTCGCGAATATAATCAAAATTCCACTTACATACATTGAAAAATTACTCAGGAAGACAGGCATGCTATTTCATTGCTAAGTGGGTTGCCAATCATTTTCGCAGCCCCACACCTCTGGTGCACCTGGCGTCGGTAGTGGCTTGGCAGACAGAGTGGTCTTGATTTGAGGGTCATGGCCGGTAACTGGTGCATGTTATCACACTGGGTTTTATTTGCTCCTTGTATAATTTTTTACTCCGATACGTGATGCATGTGGGTTTTTTTTTAAATAGAACTTTTTTAGACTACAAGAGAATACTTTAATCTGCAAGGTACACGAATAGATGTTGTATTATGTTATCAAACACTGCAAACAGACACAATAAACCTGCAACATCGTAAGGTGACAGTGAGATATTGAGAACTTCAATAGTTACTGTGTTATTTTCAGACTAAAATCTTAACTGAAGAGTGTCGTAGGACGGAAAACACTCAACCTGTGGTATAGCCATTGAAACAGATTATTTAATAATATGCGCGGAATACATTGTCATAGTGGCAAAGAAAATTCTTTCTCTCAGACGCATGATTGTGTCCGATGAGTAGTTTTGATTTTATCTTGTGACGGCGTCTACAACTATTATCTCATGAAGGATAACTTTCAAATTTCTTGTTGTAGACCTATAAGGCATAACTCCCAATACAAGACCTTCATTCTGAAGCTGATGGGTACACACAAGTATGTTGTCAAGGAAAGTCCTTGAAATTATGAAATTCAGAATTTTATCTCAATATTTTCAAAACATTCTGCCAGTTACCTTATTCTGAAGAAAGATTTGGTAACACAGCTGCTTTTTGTGTTCCTGAGAGCATGTTATACTGCTATACATTGCTCCAGGTGTCGAAGAATTCATGAGCATGGACTAAGCAATGTGATAAGATATGAAATTCGGAATTTAGAAAACCAAGCGTTTCCACAGATTAGGTATATTAATGAACAGGGCACTTTTTCTGCGGGTGAAATGGCTGGTGCATGAAGTTAGCCAGCCATCCCCAAAATGTAGTGCAGAGGTTAGGCATAAGTGGAGAAATACGTGCACTCAAGCCCATATCGTCATAGTATGGACAGGGACTACTTCCACTTCTATCTACAGAAGAAATATACGGCAGCTATGCCTATTTGCCTGATATTAAATTTAGGGTATTGTGTTTTTTGTTTATGTATAAGAGTTTAGTTTTACTTGGATTGTATGGTAGGAGTGTCAACGTATTTAGAGACGGTTATTCTTTCAGAACTTTATTGTGCAATGTAATAAGCAACGAAAACAAAAAGCAAAGAAGTAATAAAACTGGATTCCCTAGGGTATATTGTGAATTGCAATAAAGATTAGCAACGGCACATTACACAAATAAATGAAGTTTATTTAAAGTGTTTTTCAAAGTGCGAAATACATTCTCATTGCCTTACTTAAAGTTCGAATCAGTAATAAATCCGGATGATGGCAAGACCCAAAGAAGCATCACAGCACCAGCAATGGTACGTTGCCACTAATATTTGTTCACACGTAGGGTAAAGTCTGGTAAATGGACAACCGTTCATTGTTTTGTGAGTAACTTCTACATTGTTGCTACAGTTTTTATACTTGCATTTATAAAAAGAGAAAAAATCGGGCATGGTAAGTCCAGATCAATTTTTAGAAAAATCCTAATTTTTAGTCCGTTAAGGAAGAATTTCCTATAAAAGGTGCAAATGACGTTATTACACGACAGTGAGGCGAATAGGCCCAGGTGTATCTTTCTTTACTTTGGATAACTACCAGACAATTTGAAGCACTTAAAGTAGGATACGAAACTTCAATCACAGTGGATGCAATACATCTTAAATATAAAATATTCTCTAAGAAGTGAGCTGATACAAAATGTACTTCAAGAACTGTGCTTGAGTTTTCGACACAGGCATGGACGCGGCCGCATGGAATGAACTTCAGATTTGAATTAATAAAAATCTAGTTGACGTTCTGTTTTGTTGGGTTAACAAATGAATTATGAAATTGTATGACGGGAAGAATCCTGTCCACTATCACTTAAACACAGGTAAACAACCCCATGACAGGTCTGGACAGGTCTTTCGAGCTTGAGGAGTTTCAGCCTTACAAAATTTCTAGACAATCGGCAAATGAAAGCGGCAAGGATGTAAGCCCAAAGCACCGGCCGCCTTAACTCCTCAGGAGATACCACTGGTAACCATTTGTGTTACAAACTGAGTCGGCCCCAGGTCCATAGTGAGGCCGGAAGATTTAAGGCATTGCAAAATCCCAGTCACTCATTTGGGAATCAAACCCGAGACCTTCTGGCTTGTAGCGCAGTACCTAAAAAAACTGCGCCACCGCGTACCCACCCCGTACCCACCCCGTACCCACCCCGTACCCACCCCGTACCCACCCCGTACCCGCTGCCACTTAGTTAAGAAAAACTCTCATTGCATAAGTCACAGGGACCACCCATTCTGAAAATATCTTTGTCGCACTTGTGGCGTTACCAGACTTTACAATGAAAGCATTGATTCCAGTCATCCGTTTTGATTTTGGCGTAACACTAAACCCCATTTTCACCACATTGCATGTTGTCTTTTTTCCCCTTGAACACACTTTTTTTACACTGTTGTATGGGAATTTTTCTTTTAGAACACACGGAACAATTTATCTGTACCCCCACGCTTATGTGGGAAACCAAAACCGAGTTACTAGTGTAGGTTTCGCTTTCAGAGGTATGCGGCAATTTGGTTACGTTCTCGTCATTTTCCATTTTGCGAAACGTTTATGAATGAGCTGTACTGTGATGCCGATAATGCGTTTTGCGATGGAATGGAGAGTGAAACCAGGAAAATGTTCTTGTGTTGGCGTGGGTTGCTACAGACTCAAGTGGACTGTTTCTGTTCCATTGGCTGATCTGAGATACAGTTTGGATGATCAAGTGCAATGTTTGAGATGGCATTTGGTTGGTGTGGATAGATTCCAGTGTACTTGAGACCTGAGACAGCATTTTGAAGGAAAGTTTAACACTTCGACGCTTCTGAACCACGTAGTGTGACGTTCTTTTAATGATTCTTGATTACAATTTTTCTATTTTATGTCAATTTTCCGGCTCCTAGGTTATTGTTGATTATTTATTGATCTATTGGGTTTATAGGCCGTGTGGCAGTTGTGTGTTCCGACGCTTCAGAGTTACGTACTGCCTCAATCTAAAGGGTAGCTGAATCTGGTTAAGGTAGATGTAGTAATGGTTAGAAAGAAATTAGTATTCTGTTATATGGGGAAGTTCCAGGAAACTGGCTAATTAGATTTCAGGGAGGAGCAGAAGCAGAGGGCTAATATTGAACCTATTAGTGTGCTTTTCAAGATCCGCCATTTTAAGGGTCAACATAGGGGAATGTACAGGTGGACAAACGGGACTCCTACACTTGTGAACGGCCCGTTGCAGAGTTCACAGCAGGAGACAGAAGGGCTGGTGATTGTGGTGTTAGAGTGAGTCTATTTTCTGTCCTTGGAGGCGGCCTACTGCCTCTTTTTCTTTTAAGGGAGTGGATTAAGGTTTTTCTAGATCTAATGACGGAAAACTCGTCCTGTCGGATTATGTTGTTTGGGTGCAGACAACGTAGTCAGTTTAACACATTTTGCAAGAAGCTTAAGGTAACGAGTTTATCAAGGCATGGAATTTTAGATTACGTTATTCGGAGTTTTGTCTCTTAGGTATTTACCGGCGTTTCAGACAAACCTGCTGCCTGCATACTGCTACTGGCGATGGAGGTACCAGACTTCTCCGAAAGACTCGTGCTCAAATACCGGTCTATTGGGTTCCATAAACAAAAAGATATCGTATATTCTGTCATTTATTTCTTAGTTTACCAATCAACATATTTTCAACTGTATGGGTTACATGGCTTCGAATGACGGATGGTGTTTTTAGCTGCCCTTGCAGAATTTTCATTCAATGAAAGGCATGAATTGCCACTGTCAAGACAGCGGGCGTCAGCCCGTATATTCATATCCGAAACCTCCGAAATACGAGGCAGGAGAGCTTCATCCTATTAACGCTATTTCAAATTAGAGGCATCCAAGACCCTGCTAATGCCAGTGATGAGGTCATCCAACTTACACTTCCATACTAAACTTGATATTTCTCAGGAATGGTCTTTGGGCATGACTGTGTGTCGAGAAGGGTTCCCTCCACTGGAACACAGACACTGAGAGTTTTCTGTATGCTTTCGTAGAAGAATAAGCATTCTCAGGTATGAAAAATGTAGTAGGGTGTAAGTATACGAGTATCCTGCAGTGTACACAATTTCTAATCCACTGATATAACGGGGAAGCATAATATTCACGCACTTATACCCCCACCGCCAGTAGGTTAAAATGGTCTCTTTATACGGTATTCGTTTGAAATCGGACCCCATTACAATCCAGATTTTTCAGTCACTCTCCAACCAAATTCTGTCTTACGTATCGAAAACCCATAATCACAGAAAATATGGAAGATATTTATGACGCCATTCACAAAACCAGCTTCAGCTTCACGGCAGAAATACGGGTGGGTCTCAGTAAATAAATAAATCAATCATTTAATCACATACACCAAGGTAGGTTCATCCTTGTTCAGCTATGTACTATAAAGTGCTTAAAGCTATCTGTGTAAGGTAAAAGGTGTACAAGACTCATGAATAGGATGTCACAGAGTAGTATTATCAGAGGCGATATATGTCACGTTATTTTGTTAACAGAGCATGGACTTCGTGATAAGTAAAAATATTGGGAAGTTTCTGTTCTGTCCGATAAGTTAAAAGCATCCTATTAGTGGGGGTACAAGTAACGATGAGCGCTCTTCGGCTTTCACAGCCGCCTGTTTCTACGTTGTGACAAAGAGTTAGGTTATGGGTGGATACCAACGTTTAGAAGAAGCATGTTTCTCAGAAATATTTTAACTGTAGGAGGTCATATTCTGTTCTGTTATTGATTATACTCTTCATGAATTAGAGATGCATTTTTTAAGCACTTTCAGCACTGTGTACTGCCGCTTTCGTCAAAGCACTCTTGGATTAAAGACATTTACTGTTCACGAACCCATGTAAGAATTCAGTTATATTTGCTGGAACACATTAATGATAATCTAAATCTATTGGAAACTTTAATTTAAAGCATTGTTTTACTATACCACAGTCGAACTGAATGTCCTGCTTCTACATTGTTTATTCCTTGCATTATGATGAAGTGAAAAGCTCATATAACACCTACAAATGCGTTACTTTATAATTTATGTCTACTATCCTTGACATAGTTCCAACATATTAGGCGTTATTACCTGCCCATTTTCAGGCAGCTGAAACCAAAATAACTTTAAAACATACTACAATAAAACAGGTCACCCGTGCTTGAAAATATGAAGATATGTATAAAATCGTCTCTAGATGTGTCAAATGTGACACTTTTCACATCCATAGTTACACTCACCCACCAGACGCCATACCACAAATAAAATGCAGAGTAAGTACGGACGCGAAACTTACCACGTTTCACATACCTGAAAATGATTTTATACATAACTTAAGAATATTATTTATATTTTACAAGACGGTATCAAATATGAATCAAGGAAGAAAACAGATAGACACAAAGAATTAATTACAACGTTGACATGTATAATATTTAACCACTTTAACAAGCAAACATTACTATTGCTTCACCAATATTGTGTTATATTTATGTACATTATCTTAATTAAAACCTCCAAAATTCTGCACTATTTATACCACAAAATACATATGCTGATTGTTACCTATTTTCTTGCTGCATGTTTTACAGAAATTTTGTCGTCATCTTCCTGAAAATGGCGAGATAATAAACTCGAGACATGTAGGAGCTATGTAAAAGATGGTACTCGTAAATTATAGAATAGCGCATTTGTTGGTGTTACAGGAGTTTTTCACTTGAATGTCCTGGTTTCCTTTGGAGATTACATTTTCTTATTAATATTTCGAACCACATTTGCAATAGTTTCTTTATTTAAAAAAGCAAAAATTTCGCAAAACGCCTTTTATGGTGCCAATTGCTAGAACTGTTTAGCGGTAGTGATGAATGAGAACGGCCCTTGTAGAAAGATACTTTAGGGAAATACCGAAGTACTAGCAGAAGAAACAGTTTGTGCGCAATTCTACAGGAGAGATTTCTGTAAATATTACACACAGTCATAATACATTAACAACCAGAAAAATGCACTTCAATGGTTATGATGTCTTTTATTCACAGTATTCTCACCAACATGTTTCGGTCCCTATTGCAGCCATCTTCTGGGTGATATTATTACAAGAATTCAAAGGTACAAATTTGGTTAGTTGTATCGTCGTCCCTCCATATCAATTAAAAATTATTATCATTTCATTTTAAAGTATATAAACAATGCAAATACAAGTTAAAATTGGTAATAATTAAATTTTAGGAGTTAAAATTGTTTAGTGTGTGCTGAGTGATGCTTGATGCAGTGGCGTGGTGAGTTGTAATCCAGCGTGTAGATGATGTGTTGATAGTGTGGTATACTGGAAGGAACTCATTCCAACCAGTGTACCACGTCATAAACAACTGAAGTGCGTTGTGTTGTTTATTTTTTAATTATGAACCTGATTAAAGCGCGAGAGGTGGAACATATTAAAAAAATTACCCGCGCTAAATATGGCCGTGACAGGTTATAAGTATTTATAAGTAATTACTATTTCTCTTGACGGAATAGCACTACTTGTTGCATAATGCTTTAAAAATCGGAATTCTTGATTAGAGAAGTTTTCTATGGGTCATACAAACCCGTCGATGTGTCTTAGGGCTTCGCTAAAAAGGACTATGGATTCATCGATTCAGACGATTTACTAATATAACATACACATATATACAATCCAAAAAAAACTCTAAAAAAAAACTCCGTGGCCTTAGTCCGCACGCGAACTATACCGACAGAGCGGCCGCCGCCGGTCGGCGAAGTTAGTGCCAACTTTTGCGGATAGAGGGGTGTCACGTGGTCAGCGCAACGG
>Ga0123354_10015435_pt1 | contig 11927 bp, 6 predicted proteins | sample TergutLab28metaG_2_FD_97872 | JGI IMG/M metagenome (GOLD analysis project Ga0123354, IMG submission 97872) | Labiotermes labralis P4 segment gut microbial communities from Petit-Saut dam, French Guiana - Lab288 P4 | ecosystem: Host-associated > Arthropoda: Insects > Digestive system > Gut ... | reverse complement strand
CTACCTACCTACCTACCTACCTACCTACCCACACACCTACCTACCTACTACCTACCTACCTACCTACTACCTACCCACACACCTACATATCTACCTACCCACATACCTACCTACCTACCTGCCTGCCTGCCTACCTACCTACCCACCTACCTACCTACCTACCTACCTACCTACCTACCTACCTACTTACTTACTTGCCTGCCTGCCTACCTGCCTGCCTGCCTGCCTACCTACCTACCTACCTACCACCTAACTACCTAATTACCTAACTAACTAACTCCTTGCAGCAAAACCCTTCTTCAGAAGCTTATAGCTTTCTTACAGCTAATCTAGAAGTGCTCCATATTTCATGGAATCCGCTGATTCATATCCGTCTTCACAACAGCCCGCCACTTGTCTCTATCACAAAGTTAATTAATCTGGTCCATGCCATCCCATTCTATTTATGTGAGATATACATTATTTTAATATGATATCTATATCCACGCGCAAGTCTTTGAAATGGTCTCGTTTCTTCAGCTTTTCCCACCAAACCCCTGCAAGCACTTCTGTTCTCCCCCATACGCAAGACATGTCTCACCCATCTCATTATCGTGAATTTAATAACTGTATTATATTTGGTGAGGGCTATAAGTTATGAAGTTCTTCAACATGCACTTGTCAGGGTTTCGTTTCACTTCACACCTGTTAGGCCCAAACAGTTTCCTCACCACCGTTTTCTCGAACATCCTCAGCATACTCGCCTGTTCCTGTAACGTGACGGACCAGGTTTCACGCCCGTATAAAAGAACGAGCTAAATCGTATTTCCATATATTTTATTCTTTATATTAGTCGACAACATAGGAGAAGACAAAAGTTTCTGGATCGATGGTGACAGGCACTCCCTGAATTTAATCTACTCTTAATTTCTTCATGCATACAACTTAGATTTGCTAACAACTTTGTCCCAAGGTATTTGAACTTTGCTATTTTTTCGAAGGATTTATTAGATATCTTGATATTGTGATTTTGTCTTCCATTCTGTTGACAAAATATGGAGATATAATAAATTGCATTTCTCAGAATTTACTTCTAGACCAACAAGCCAGCAACAAGCCCTCTGTGTTTTTCTTTATATTATGTCCGTTTTCCCCCAGTAGGTTAACATCATCAGCGCAAACGAGAAGCTGCTTTGTCCCATTCAATTTCAATCCCTTTGGTTTGCTCGTACCTTCCTAATGGTATAGTCTAAAGCAAAGTTGAAATCCATTGGCTAACAAGAATCGTCTTGCTTAAAACCGTTTACGAAAGGTAACAAACAAATGCTTGTCTGTCCGGACTTACACTATGGACTTCACTTAAACACACTTTAATTAACCTACCTACTCTCAAGGTTTTATCGGCAACCTGAGGACGCTCCAGGTCGCGGTGACCAAGGGCTTACGAGGCTTATAAATGCACACACTTCGTAAATTATATTTCACGTAAATTAGCATCTCGCTACCGGTACCCATGCATAGGGATAGGTGGATTCAGAGTCCGGACGCGGTAGCAAAAATAAAAAGCTCTATGTCTCTTGGGAATCCAATCTCCGTCGATAAGTCCGCAGCCATTAAATGTAATGACTGGACTGGACACGTCAGTACACAGCACAGGGATTTGATCCTTCTGGATCGAAAAGGTCGATATTAGATATGTGTATACAAATAGCTACACGCTCTGTAGACAATAACATATCAATTAATTCTAACCAACATCATACTTTCCATAATATCCATATTAATATATTTATAGCTGCTATTACACATTTCCGACATTGAATATCTGAAGTTAATGTACCAATATTATATAATCCGTTGTATTGACGTCTCCCTGAGGATGGCAATTTATCGCTGAGACATGTAGGAGGGTTTCTGTTAGTGGATATTTCATGAGAACAAATTCGTTCCCAGTTATACGAATTCAATCAAGGAGCGAAGGTATTATGCTCTTGGAACGAAGTATGCCTACGTTCCATTTTGCATTAAAAGTGAACAAAGCTTTTATGTTGTAAAGATCATTATTCCCTCTAACATTGAATTCCCTTTAAATTTCTCGTTGTGTTCGTTCCCTGTAATTAATCTTAAGGCTAATATACGTTGCCACCTACTTTAGTGCTCATCAGGGACAGAACGTTGCTAGATGACAAAAGTGACTACAAAGACAAAGAGTCTAGGAAAATCGAAACTGAACTAGCCGTCCATCAATTCAGGCTTCTGAGTTTACAACAATGATGGATGTGTTATCCATTTGCACTGAATACTAAAGAAAATAGTCGGTATTTGTAGATCGGTTGAAACGCCCTTAAAAGTTTCGTGGACCTACTGAATCGGCCTCACTGCAGCAACAGGTAGTTTCACCCTGGCATTAGCACACAATGTGGCGTCAGCGCCTGTGTTTTTACGAGGCACTGTGCTGAATCAGTCGTCCAGACAACCCGTCATGTACTCGTATTCTCATCGTAAAGCGAAGAGATGCTAGTTACAACGAAGATTGGAAACAAGACGTCTGTCTCACCAAACCATGTGGGGTGGGATTTTATGAGTCTGAAGATTGGACAGCGTGTGTGTGTGTGTGTGTGTGTGTGTGTGTGTGTGTGTGTGTATGTGTGTATGTGTGTATGTGTGAGATGGGAGTGTCAATCAATACTATACTCCACATCTCTTGCTGTTTGTTGTTCCTCGTCCGTAACATTGCGGTCACCAGCTGGGCTTTCAGATTTCACTGACGTCATCATTTTTTCTCATACGACCTTCCGTGCGACATTCGGAGTATAGGTGCTACGTCATCGCATATCTCCACTGCCACCCATGCCGTGTCGTCACCTTTTAGCGGAGACCATCAATTCCTGATCCACAATCACCACTTCGTAGCTTTCACGTCTCTGAGGAATCCAGTTGCTTAGGGCCAGTATATTAGCTACGCTATGTGCTGGACGATCGGAGAATCTAAAGTTCGATTCCGTGCAGGGGAGAGGTTTTGCCCGTCTCCGCCACCAGATCGGCTCTGGGCCCCACCCAACCTCCTATGCACAGGGTATCGTGTGCACTTTCCACGGTGGTACAGCGGACGGAGCTAACCATTCTCCTACGGTCAGTTCGGAACTTTAAGAACAAGTGCAGCTATACTTCCTCTCCACCATACATCTTCATGGAGCGGTATTTAGTTAAGTACAGGCTTAATTTTGCCTTTAAGTCTCTGCATTAAAATGAAGGCTATATTTACTCACCCTTTCTCCATGAGGTCAATAAAGCTGTCTTTTACTATGAATGGTTCAACGCCTCCTGTTGCAGCCCAGACATACCGACTTTTATTGTTCGGTGTTCTGAACCGAGGAGAACATTTCAAGACGTTACCTATTTTCATTACTTCTCCGTTTATATGCAAGCAAGCATCTACTTATTCTTTGCACAAGAGACGCGAGTTCACACAAGCGTTTGTGAAAAATCACGGTCATTAAAATCCATAAAGTTAAATTTCATGCTGTTCCTTTATATGACAATCGAAGGGGGAAAACGCCCCGAACCTGTGGCACAGATTCCCTCAATAATATTGGAACTTTGTGTACATACAGAAATATTTCATGAGCACTTATTTGTCCGTCTTTAAACGTTTACAGAAGAAATGTAATGTGAAAGTACTTCTCTCATTGCTTCCCGGTGTCCGAAAGAGTATTTGTATTAAGGTTCTCAGGTTTCGCCCGCTTTTGCTACTGTTGAGAAAAGTGTTAAGACGAAGACGAGTATGGAGCATTGTGGGAATGACGCTGAGAGCAAAAATTTAAAGGTCTGGGAGAAAGTACTGTCTCAGTGTCATTTTGTCCACCAAAAATCTCACATTGACTGTTCCATGATCGAATCCGGGTCTCCGCGACTTAAAGACGAAAATTCACCTCTATCTGTTATTCTTTTCAAAAGTTATTGGCGAAATATAGCCGTATACAACATATACATTATGAACTTACAAACTATAATGGTCCATATAGGTCCACTCTGTACTGATCAAAAAAAAAAAAGTAAAAGATTCACAGGGCTCGTTCCCACATCCATGACACAAGTATTAGCTCCAGAATGTGGAAATGGATTAGGCTAATAGAACATTTTTTTTCAGGCTGGTTCAGAACTTCATATTACCTGTACTATTACAGAATCTGGAAGTGCGTGGTAAAACCTCTACAGCCGTAAATTGTGTCGGTTATTTATTACTGCCAAACCATACAAGAAAGAACCTACCAATATACTTGAAATGGTGGAATATGTACAGAAAAATTGGGTCAGCATACTCGGTTTACGATTCACTAAATCGGTTCAATTTGAAGACTCTCTTAATAGAATTATTTTTCCAGTGTGCGAAGAACTGTGTTGCTTGTGACAACACCTACTAGCCACGTACCAGCGACTCAGATACAGTACTTCAGGTGTTCTGAATCTTCTTGACAACTCGGTTACACAATGTGTAGACATAGCTACAGATACGAACGGAGAAGGTGTAGGCCTGCGAATGACTGAACACATCTGTTAGTGTGTCACGAAGGAAGTCACGAATTAAAGTGAATGTTGCTGTAACTTATGATAGAGTAAATATAGAGTACTTAGGCATAGTTTATATTTCTGTGTAATCACCCCGCTTTTCAAAGCATTTAATCCAACGTCCCAAAATTTTGCTGAAATGATCAGAATAAAGTTATTGATTTTAAGCTGTTGCAGCGGTTTATTGGTATGGTGCCCCTGTTTTTTTATGTTGACCTCGAAAAGATGTGTACTGTTGTGTCAGTGTTTTAGGGGAATGTGCTTTCTCCACCTGTCCAAGCTTAGGGCAGTACCTAAATCCGAGATCAGTATAGGGACAAAAGGTTTTAGGTTTGGCCTAATTCAGTCTATGACCACTTCTCTTCGTGACTAATTCTCAGTTCAGAAAAAAATATAATCAAGGCTGATAGTTCCAGCTGTATCGGCTACGTCGATGTCTATTTCTCAGCTTCAGCAAATTTTATAGCAAGTGACCGATCAAAGCGCAGGTTATGAACATCCGTCCACAGTCCTTAGACTCCTTGAAGTTTCTTTTTGGTCACTTGTCGCTGTGGTCACCTGTTAAAATAGTATTTGCACACTTGCTAACAGAAAAATATTAGGTGATGTTTTAGTTCTTTGATACATTCTGGAAGTGACCTACCCATTTTAATGAAAACTGCATCAGGCTCCTCCCTACTCGAAAGACAATGCAAATTAGCTTGTGCATAACAGATTTACGTCAGCTAGACTTTACAGTACTGCCACTAACACTGTTGAGGTAAAATAAAAGTGCATTCCTTTTACTGCACTTGTTTTCCAGTGAAAATCCATCTGGATTTTCACTGGAAAACAAGTATCAGTTACTGTAACCTGCAAATTATTCTAATTGTGATTTTGCTTGTACGTGTTTTAGCATTCTAATAAATACCCAGTGTGATAGTGACGAAAGTGTTTAGCGGCGTGAGACAGCAAAATGTAAATGTTCTCAGAAATCGATATATTGAAGTTTGCGGAATTAACAATGTTGTCGTGAATATTTATGGAATACGAAATGATTCTCGTGAATGTGCTTAGTACAAACAGAGAGTGCAGATTAGCAGATAAAATTAAGAAAATGCTCTTAATGTACCCTGCATGAATGACTCCAGTTTTACGTAATGTTCTACACATCAACGAATGCTATGTTCAGGCTACATTTATGTGTTGCGATACATACAGAAGCACCCTGTGTGTGTGTGTGGGGGGGGGGACAGGTTACATCATGCTTTCTTCCATGTATCCATGTAATATTTATACCTAACCCTGTGCTATATATCGATGGCAGATGGAAGAGATCGGCTTGTGCTATGCTAACGTTCCAAATACTTTAATACTGGTAAGTACAACGCCGTCAATCCCACTGGAACTGTAAGAGGTTTACAGGTGAGATTTTGATAATGGCTTTAGCAGTATGAGGTCGAATGTGGTTTACTATGTGCAAGAGAAGTGTGATGAGCTCAAGCTACTTTCAAACTGCAATTTACATAATTGGCCAAGAGAATAAACGTGATAAAGGCCAATGAACATATCAACAAGCAGCTTTGGCTTGGCCCGAAATTATGGATGGTGTTTTTCTTAGCAGAGTAAAGTGGTCTGCAATTGCAACATGGTACAAGAAATTCGAGTCAGCTGTTACAGTGCTGGTGTGCTACATAATGGTGTATTCCTGAATTCATATCTTCAGTTTCATCGTCGATGGAAAACTTTCAAAGCTGCTGTGATTTTCCAGTACAAGGAACAAAGGACCGCACGTGACTGCATATGATCTAAATAACGATTTAAATGATTAATGTAAAGCTCTACGTACGCCACACTGGCAAGTGATGACTCATAGTTTCTACTTTAACAAACAACCATTTGTCATGAAGACGAAACGCTTAAAACGTGAGTCCTGACGGAGTCTTTTTCCTTCTGCAGAAACACCTTATACCGTCATATGGTGTTCTGATTTTTTATGCGAGCATCCGACAAGAAGAATTGTACCTTTGGCAAAGGTAGGATTTGTTTTCTTTGTGTTGTACACTGAATCGGCAATGCAAGCAACATTTCTTGATTAATCAACTGTACTATGCATTATTTGCACGAAGTTGGTGACACGTAGGCATCATATATGGTGTATCAGGTCTGTCTGTCAGTGTTTGTCTCTCTGACATCCGTCGGTACGAGCGTATCATCTGCCAAATTACCGAACGAAATTCGACGAAATTTAAAATGGGAAATTCAAAGTAAAATGCGTCAGGCTAATTTTATTTAGGATCCTGAGAGAACAATGTAACACCTACCGTACATCAGACGCAAACTGGTGTATGAACTTCTCACAAAACATTTGTGCATGGAATAAAGCGTGGGGGCTTATTAAAATACACAGATCTCATTTCTTTAATTTTTCAATTTTATACATATTTAAAGAAATATTACAGAACGCTTATGTAGGCCCTACCGTCTACATGACGTGTATGTGTGTGTGAACATTTACACCTTCAACCAAGATTTTGTTTTGATGTCATTTTTTATATATCTGTAAAATTCCTATTCTGTTCATCTTAAATGTTCAAGCAGGTTGTTCATTTTGTTATTACAAAATAAACTGCGATTTGTTCAGGACCTAGTTTTTCATTTACAACTAATTAACTAGGATATTAATATTAGTGATCTATATGAGTCTGGTGCCCGGTTGTGCTGGTTGACTTTCCTAGACAGGTACTGACAACTGTATCGTGAGCTTTCAGTTTGTACAGTCTATAACGTCATTGCGGTAGACGGCAGAAATAGGCTTCCTTGTCGCCAGACGAGTGCTTTCAAGTAAAACTTCGTAAATGACAACCGTCGCGCCGTGTAGCGTAGTTACAGACCTATGCCGGTGACATATTAATGCCCCTGGCCTTTTTAAATATTCTACTGACGTCGGAATTGCCTGTACTGACACCCGTTTGAAGCGCGCTTTCGACTAACAAATTTTCTATAAATGAAAAGTATATTAGCCAACCGTATGTATACAGCTTATTGGAAAAGAACGCCTCAGTAAGTAATATGTGCTAGATTATAAAAAAAAAAGAAAGGTACATTTTAAGTATTGTAAAGTCGATGAAATATTAACCCACTTCATACTCTGCCCATTAACTCGTTTGTTATTTGCGATGTCAAAGCAGTCGTTTGAAAATTTAAGTCATTCAAGCTACAAACACGATCACACGGGTTAACGCTACATCTAGTGCTCAGTCATTAAAGCAGACATTTTCAGCATTTCAGCTCGGGCGTCTGAAAGCTGCGGAGCGGCTTTACGCGTGAGATCAATACAGCACCGAAACATCATCTACAGGTATCAAAGTGGCATATCGTAGTTAGCGTATTTGATGTTCACGATAACATACACACAAACACATGTAAAACAAATGAATTAGACTGTAAATTTATATAATTATACTGTTAAGGCTGCTGATGGCTGCAGAACTTGGTGACTGGCACTGCTAAAGAAGAAGACGAAGAAGAAGAAGAAGAAGAAGAAGAAGAGGAAGAAGATGATGATCATGATGATGAGGAAGATGATGATGATGATGGTGATAACCTACAATACTCTAAGACTGATTGAGTCTTGGCTTGTGTAACTACACTTTCTCAGCTGCATAATTTATATGGTAGTACGTGGTAGGTAAACTGAGTGGTGAAAAGGATAATAGAGGAAGCGGGCCTGGAAAATTTTAAGGTAAAATCCCAGCATCTACTATGAGAAACTTACCAAGTTACGACCTCAGTCAAACCAGTCGTGCCTGCAGTCTGAAAATCGAACCCCGAACCTCTTGGAGACTATGCATTAATGCTAACATTGAGACAAGAGTGACCATACTATATTAATTAATTGCTGGCAAATTCCACGAATGGTTCAGAATATAAAAACTGTCAAGAAGAGAAAGAATAGAAGAAAGGAAACAAAATAGACAGAGGCGGAAAAAGCGAAGACAGAGAGAGAAAAGGAAAGTAGATAAACTGACACAGAGAAAGTATTGTTTAAAGTAATGGAAGGAAGTGATTGCATTTTTATCTTATTGCTCGTACGGATGACGTTATGTGCATGTTTGTTACGTATCGAAGATCAGTCACACGACACGCCATGCGGTTCGTCTTCTGTCATGCGCATCTCATAAACCTTGATTTTATGTCCCTGGAACGAACACCCGGAGGTGATGTGGCCAATTCGGAGTCACCCCCTTTCCGTGTAAATGATGTTTCATTCATTATAATCAGAAATATCACTTACTTGGTGATGCTGTCATTATCAAGGCATAATGCCCCGAATGCCAGAAGTTACCTTCATACAACAGCAGTTCACTGTTAGCACGTCACTGGTAGGTTCAAAGGTCAAACCTTGACTGGATATTTTTGTGTGTTCATCATCACTTCAAGAAGATACTTAATCCGAGGAAAGAAGCCAAGTTCCGCGTTTATTTATATTGTACTGTACAGTATGAACTGCTGTGATCAGGAAACGTCGCGACCGAGTGAGGTCCCAGTTCAAATCGCGCCCAGGTTACCGGCTGTCTTGATTGAACTTTCTCGTGATTCTGTCTTCACAGTGCCTTGATGTATTGAGGCCAATTCGCACAGCAAACAGTGGATACTACCCACACAGCATTAATCAGTTGATCTTGTAGTATAGATACGACGCGCTTACTTCAGTAAGAACTACCAAGTTTCTATATAATAACTGCATGAAGTATGTTTCAAACTGTATATATACGTACTGTTGTTCAATGAACATAAGAAATAAGGTATAGCGCCCTTTACTCATACACTCTCAGTTAAACTGAGCGATTTTACTGTGTGACTTCATATATGACGGAAAAACTGAGTAAACTGCGCAGTTTTGACAGGCAACAGTGCAAGCCTCAGAACTGTCCTTTCCAGTCATCTTTCACACAGAGAACTGCGCAGTTCACTCATGGAATCCCGCAGTTCCCTCAGTTTACCTGACGACACCACGATGGCATCATCTCAAGGCACATCCGTTTCTAGCAATTCATTCAGTAGATGAGCATCGCATGATATATTCCTTTTCAAATACCAGTTCTTACTCCACATTTTACGCTTCTCTCCTTTTTTTCGGATAACATTATGGCCGATGTGGCTAGCAAACAGCAAACGACAGCCTTGTTTTTATCCACCGTAGTCACACGCACAAGAAGACACACAGAACTGACAAATCTGATGGGAAACCTGTGCTGTACCAGAGAACATTCCGTTCAGTTTTTCGTGCAGTTTTTTACACAGTTAAACTGCACAGTTTAACTGTGTATGGGGTCCTTATCAACGCATCCTCATGGAAGGGGAAATCATGAGTAGTTCGATTCACAGGACTTAGTTTCCTTGGTTGAGTACCAGGGGTCTCATGTATAAAATCAAAATACTTTACCGTGAACCTAAATCAGTTCTATGCGTTAATTAGCAATATGAACTTTACGTAATACGCGAAGACTGGGCGTAGCCAGTCACGGTTAGCTTATTTTGGGTTTACTGGCATTATTGGCTGCTGGAGTTCATAAGAGTCTTTGTCAGAATTGTTCGTTCTCGTCGGTTTGGTAGAAATGTCTAACAATCCTTGATGTGAAATGCTGCCATGTATTTCGCGAGAAGTCAAGGAATCTGATGACCAGCAATTATTACTCTAACCTAAATGGAGTTAGCTGCTATAAAAATGTTTCTTAGTGTTGTGGTAAAAGTGATTTATATTTTATTAAACCAGTCGTTCCCAAACTGTGCTCGGCGGAACCCATTGGCTCTCTAAAGTGTTTAGTGAGACCCGTGAATACATTCTCTTTGAGAATTTTCATTTTGCGAAACTACTGAATTATAAATGTGATCTTATATATGAAATTCATTTAGCTGTACGATTAATTTAAATTGCACTGCCGCTTTAAAAACGTATTTGTGAAACCCCCTGTACATCATTGATTAAAACACCCCCAAAGAAGTTACCTAATTATGGTTCACAGACCAAACATGTCACCACAGACTTTGCTTCAAATCCTATGTTGCCATTTTTTTTTTTTAATATTTGCCATCCCGAAGTGTTTAACACACACATAAATATACAATGATATATCAGTCAAACACAACAAAGCTTTATTCTGTTTATTATTGTGTTAGGGCAACATGTTTCGATTCTATAGAATCATCTTCAGGCCCTTCTAAGATACAGATCCTTACTTAGCAATGTTAAAAATGCGCAGCGCATTTTAAACATTGCTAAGTAAGGATCTGTATCTTAGAAGGGCCTGAAGATGATTATGTAAGAATCGAGACATGTTGCCCTACTACAATAATAAACATAATAAAGTTTTATTGTGTTTGACTGATACATCATTGTATATTTATCTACGTTTCAATGTTTTTGAATTGACTTTTCTTTTATTTTGGATTAACATAAACACATTTCATCACATTTAATTTTAAATGTTAACGTTTTATTAGTCTGGAGTTTGGCACTTTTTGCCTGAAGGAAAAACCTGAAAACAAAGAGGAAAACGCTACCCTACTGCATGACCCAAATGTTAAGGCCATGGAGATTAGAAGTGGGCTGGAAGCGGGGAACATATAGGCCATAGTGACCTGGAAACATACGCGCAAACATCTGCAGTTGCATTGCTAACAGTTCTCAGTGCGTCAGTCTTTATGGTCTCGGCGGTCGACCCTAACATTGGAGTCAGTAGTACGCGAAGGCGTTAACAAATTGTAATTGTCAGGCAAATACGTTTTGTAAAAGAAGCTGTCAGTAACCTATGGTCTGTGTAAAATATTAATTTTGAGTGCTTCCTACGTTCAACGAGTGGTAGAATTTGATTAAAACAGCAAATGAACGACGAACTGATCCACATTCTAACAAGTTCGGAGGTACATGCATAGCGTCCGGCTTTGACGCTTTCGCCGTCCTATGACCTGTAACTTGTAATTCGTAAGTACTGCATATTTAAACCCTGTTAGAAATAGCGTAAACCTATGGTGGCAAGAAACATTGATAAATGTACATATTTTCAGTGTATTTCCGATTGACAACAGAAGCATCAGGACTGAAATCACGTGAATCATAACAAACATACAAATAAATAAATCCGAATAAAGAAGTCTAAGATAGACACTGCGCTTACAATAAAAGAGCATTAGATTCCTTCGCAAATACCCACTATTAGTGATTTCACATTAAAACTGGTGAGATGTCGGAAGTACATATTGAGTGCATTAACGATGTTAACCTTTTGACGCCTAATGTCAACTATAGTGGTCGTACCGCACCGCTAACCTCTAAAGTTGCATTTTATATATTTATTCAACAAATATAGGTACTGAATATTTTAAACATGGTATAT
>Ga0123354_10015433_pt1 | contig 11928 bp, 8 predicted proteins | sample TergutLab28metaG_2_FD_97872 | JGI IMG/M metagenome (GOLD analysis project Ga0123354, IMG submission 97872) | Labiotermes labralis P4 segment gut microbial communities from Petit-Saut dam, French Guiana - Lab288 P4 | ecosystem: Host-associated > Arthropoda: Insects > Digestive system > Gut ... | reverse complement strand
TGGTGGTGGTACTAGTAGTAGTGGTAGTAGTAGTAGTAGTGGTAGTAGTAGTAGTGGTAGTAGTAGTAGTAGTGGTAGTGGTGGTGGTGGTAGTAGTAGTGGTAGTAGTAGTGGTGGTGGTGGTAGTAGTAGCAGTAGCAGAATTATTCTCCGAACAATTTTTGTAATACTGTATAATAAAATTTGGTTTCATGGCGAGAAAGATCAATGGCAGCGTCTCTGGCAGAGTTGCAAGATGGAATGAATTTCCGACCTTTTATGAACTGTCACTCTTTGATGATAATGGATACTGATCAGTTTCAAAAATTTGGGCTTGACTGACGATGGAAACACTTGCGATTCCCACAAAGCTGGACTTCTGTTCCATCCTGACATCGCTGATTTCCAGGAAGACGCCTTGCCAAACAAGTCTACTGGACACCCCTGTAGCTCGTGCAGTTTGCACACATGATTGCCCTCGTTACAGCATAACAGCATTTAATTGTCAGCGGCTACAACAAGGAATCTGTCAAGTAATCTTGTCCCATACCTTTCCTCGATTATCAGACTTTTATTTTTATTTTTATTTCGCTCACCTTCACGCTTGACGTTCAACTGGATGCTCATTTGAACGCAAATGTTTTCCTTTCGTGGACTATTTAACGACGCTGCAAATGTGGAAGGCTATATAGTATGTAATAATATTGTGACTGCTGAATTCCAAAGGATTTAAAAGAAGTGACTGTGTCTTGAACAAAGTAGAACCATTATAAATATATGTGGTGGCTCTAAAATGTTTTTAGAATCACTTTATTCCTGAGAAATACGAAACAGTAAACCATTTAAGTTACATTTGTTTCAAAACAGACTCCCTTGTGTAAATATACACTTCTGCCAGTGACTGTACAGGTGTTGGAAGCATTCATGGAAGCCATTTTGTGAAGGCATTTCCAGCTCTTCCGTCGCATTCTTAAAGAAAACAGTTACGGCACAAAAACGCCGTCCCTTCATTGCTGAATTCAGACGATGGAACAGTTAAAAATCAGTTGGAGCCAGATAAGGAAAGTATGAGGGATTCTACGATGTTGTCACATGGTTTTGCTAAGAAATCTTTCGTCAAAACCGACCGTTGCGCTGGAACAATGTCGAAAAGAGAAACCAACTGTTGGTTCTCCATTTTTCTGGGCGTTTCCTTCTGAGTGCATCCGTAAGGCGACGAGGGATGTCAATCACATTTCTTTATTCACAGCAACACTCGTATAAATTATATCTGTGAATTCCGGGAATTTTTTTAAGCTACTGCGTATAAATATGCGTATATACCACGACAATCCTTACGCGTGAAATTCTGCAATTGCGTAACAAATCATTCGTACATTTATTGATAAGCAAACCTCGTGGCAGGACCTGCCGTAGAAATCCGTCGATATGGAACAATTGTATTACTTTTGCTTTCTGTTGGCATTAGAGCGTCGATATTGTCGGAAAAATGTTTTTATATGTAGCAGCCCCGCTTGTTATAACACGATGACCTGAAAGAAATTTTCATATTTTGGCTGTACATGTTCAATAAACATGTAATTCTATATTATTTCTCAAAGATCGTAACCCACAAAAAAGATGGAAGAAATAACTTTGGAAATCAAAGTTATAGAAGGAAATTTTCAAATTTTAGGGACTTTACAAAATAACGCAAAACTACTATTATCGTCATCATGTCCGTCTGTCCTCCCGTATGTCTGTCCGCATAGAAACAACACAGCTTCCAAAGGATGGATTTTCACGAAATTTGCTATATGATCATTTTTCGAAACTCTGTCGAGAAAATTTGAACTTGTTTAAAATTTGACAAGAATATTGGTTACTTTACATGAAGAGGTATGTACATCCATGATAATATCTCCTTGAATTCTCCTTAGAGTGAGAAATTTTTTTGACAAAATTGTAGAGAAAATCAGAAGGCACATTTTACGTTCAATAACTTTTTCCCCGAAAATCCTACCGTTTGTGAGATAAAGTGAAAAAATATAGTAGAGCCATGCAGACCGCAGATGACAATATAACACGGCGCAGAGGCGAGGCGATTTGCATGCCGGGTAACTAAAGGATACAGACACACACTCAGAATATGCATAACTTCCTGCTTTTCCGCGGCAACAAAATTTTACGCCAATGCCACTCAATGCTATGTTATAATAGATTGCTCTCTTGTTTGTTTTTGAATGTTGATGTGTTTTATACTAACATACACGGCATATTTATTTTTATTGTTTGGTTTCCACTTCACAGTTCTCAGAGCCCTTGTGGGAGACGCGAGGCAGGAGAAGAGAATTCGGTTTAAGCCTTCACATCGTCGGTAAGTGCCTGTTTGTACACAGTTGTGTGGCTGTTAGGTTGCCTAATTTGATTTCCAAGTGTTTGTTGGTCAGAACCTTTGACTCCCTCAACCCTTACGTATAATAATAATGGACCCTGGTCAGAGGGATCTCCTTGGTCAGTCTTCCTCGCCTCACGTATGTATATTACATAAGCAGCTCTTCATAATGCATCTAGTAGGGGTCTGTATAGGCTACCTTCCATCACATGTTCTTGAATTACTTAGTATTGATCTGGCGCCATCGGAACACCCTCTGCCTTGGATAATCTTTTCCATTTAAGAAGACGCTTCAAGTCTTTCTGTTTCTTCATCCCCACCCTTTTCACTCTTATATAAATCCCCTTCCCCCTTAACCGGCGTCCTTCTTCCTTTTACCCCTTCATCAAGTTTTAACCCTTTTGATCCCCCCTCCCTCCACCATTTTCCATTCCGTATCTGAGGCCGCTCTGTCTCTCATCGGACGACAGAAACTGGAATTATTATGCCCGACATTACCAGCTTGACGGCAGAGAAACACAAGAGAATAATAATAAGAAAACAGAACGGAGAAGGCGAGGAAAGAGTAAAAAAGAAAATGCCAATAGTTGTTCTGAATATTACTGATTCTCATTAAGAAAATATGAAAATAGATGGCTTTGTCGACAGGGGGTCTGGAGCAGTCTGGAATGAAGATGTAAGAGAAGCTAACACGACAGCAAAAGAAGAGCCATTGCTGGCGGCAGCAACTGTCCGAACGGTGGCGGTACAAATGTTTGTCTTGTCCGTGCCATGTCGCCAAGTTCATTTGCATCCGGCTCTGCTTAAGCATAAGAAAATGCGATAGCTCAATCCATGTAACGTCATGAACAGCAGGCTCGAAAACAGGAGACTTGCGCTTCGATTCCAGACAGGGGCAATTGATTTTACATTCTTCAAAGCCTCCAGAAAGCCTCTGGGACAGCCAAAACTCCTATTTATAAAGTAACGGGCCGGGAGAAGGGGGCTTAGCCCGGAATTAAAATGGTCGGAGCGTGAAGCTTGATGGTAACCTACATTTATTGCAGTGGTTAAGAAGGCATAAAATACCTCCACCCCCAATATGTATCTCTAGCATGCTGTTTGATCAAACACACGAAGACTTCAGTTTGACCTCTGCATCAAAGGGCACAGTATAATTTTCAAAACTGTATTACTTTGTATCTCGACGTCCTAGAATCGGTTCTCTCTCCACAAGCCGTCCAAAATTATTATTTACTGGGTTTCCTCTGTCCCGAAGCCCTTAACCTGGTTCCGTCCAACCACAAAACCTCTTCAATTCGTCCAGTTATTATGAAAGGTAATGCATGTAACATCTGCACTTCATAATTACAATTATGGCGAAGGCGTCAATTTTTCAGGTTATTTGCGAAGGCTTTTGTGTCGTAGTAACATATAACAAGTTGCTGGTAAAAATTATAAACCAAAGGAATAATTATAAGAAAATACATTATTAATTACAGTGCAACAGATAATGATGTTATAGATTGAAACACTTGGAAGAAACTAGATATTTAAAGTTCTTCCCACGACTTATTTTAGGTCTGTACTACTGTTTGTGCCATCAGTTCAGTTTATATTCACGCTCTTTAAAAAAAACTCAATTTAGGATGTTTTAATTGCCGTTACAATTACATTCATGGGTTATCTTCAGTTTCAAAGAAACTGTCCCAATTTAATCTTTGAGTTTAGCGAAACGAAGGCCAAATTAGTGGCACATGCTTGTGGCATTCATCCCTTCTTACATTAAAAACTGCCTCCCAAACAGAACTTCTGTATGCATGTTCAGTGCGAAGTGAAAGCTGGTTTGACCTCAATTTTTATGGAAAGGAGCAGCGATTTTGTGTGCAGCGAATGCGTATGTAACCACTGAATATGGGTTTACAGATTACCGTCCCTTCAGCTATGACTCCGTTAAGTTTGGTAGCAATTTATTGACTTTGAGGAGGAAAGTACGGCTTCCATTTTCAATTTACAGTAATATATTAATGACGTCACATCACTGGAGAGCGTAATATTCTAATTCGCCTCCATTAGAACTTCAAATGTCGTCTGATGTAATTTTAAGCGCTCTGTTGAACATTACTTAACAGACCTTAACATCTAGAGTGTTGCGTCCGAACATAAATGTTATGGATTGTTATGGAAGGTAGGTCAATTCATATTCAGAGAATACGCAGTGTCACGTGACAGAGTTCTCTTTATTGTCACCTTCAACAGGTCCTAAAAATTTGTCTCCGAAATAAATTTTGAATAACAAGTTTCGTATGAGACTCGAAGTGACATTTCTTTAACTCGTAAGATATGGATTAAAGATTTTTTTAAAAAAAAAATCTATATTTACTTAACAGTCTCCATAGTGTCATATCCTACAAGACACTGTCACACAAAATGCAATCTTTTTTTTAACCAGCAATTCGTGTTAGGTTTTTGTTCTCCCACATATTACACGGCGTGTTAAATTTATGACGTCCTGCTTACCGCAGTTATCATTCTATGTCCCGGCAGTTGCATGATTTCCTGTGATGAAGTTCTCCGTGCTCGGAGCGGTGGTAAAAAGAGACATCATATATATATAAATTATACGCGAGCTCTGAAAATTTTTCGTACCTGCCCGTCAGTCTGGCAGCTTGTTTCATTTCTGAAACTAAACGCGGGATTAATGGGTGAAATCTGCACAAAATTTGTATGGCGAGTTACAATTTGCCCAGTTTTCGACCCTTTGTTTTACATGAGCCTCAACCCAAACTTCATAAGTTGGTCCTGTACTGAACTACACGCCACATTGTAACAAAGTATCGGAGCTAGAAGTGTACTTGCGTCCTTTCTTATTAAGCTTGGCACTAGATAGACGTGAGTGATTAGCCTCATGTCCCTGCCGCTTTTTGTCCGAGGAAGGAACCTCCGGGTGATGTGAGATTGAGTGAGTCTGGATATTTCCTAAAAGAGAAAATTTCCTACTTCTCTCGGCTGTCTGATCCATTTCTCGGCAGTCGAACTCGTGGGAAAACGTTTACAGATATCATAAAAGTAGCTTCTGTGTAACAATTTAGGGTCTACTGTGTACCGTATTTGCTGCAATTTTCGAATTTCCTAGACATTCTTAGAGTTCGTATTTTTTATATCTGCTCCTCTATTTCTTGGATCGCTCGTTTTTGGCGCCTTTGCATGTGGCTGCGAAAAGCGACTATTAACTTCGTCGTGTCTGTCTGTCCGTCCGTCCGTCCGTCCGTCTGTCTGTCTGTCTGTCTGTCCTTGTAACGGCGTGTATGAACTCGGTTTATGCTAGACAGATTTGTTTGCAGTTTTAAAATGTTTACATTTATGACAATCTTTCGAGAAAATCCATATTTGGTTAGAATCATAAAAAAATGCCGGGTATTTCGCATGAAGACCTGAATATGTTTTACTGTTTTTGGTGCCATAATTTCACCATAAAAGTGTTATTGTGCAACAATGCGGAGAACAGATTTTTGCTTTTCCATGACAACAATGACTATGCCACAATGCTCAATTGTACTAATATTATCCGCCATTTTTAAACACAGTTAACAATTGAAACGTCTGTATATAAAGTCCGAGTATTTTGTGCACTGAGTAAAATGTTGTATATGAAGAATAACCGGAACACCAAATTACAATAACAGGTAAACACTTAGTTGTGAGGGGTTTTCTTATGTCAGTGAGCCGTCACGAACTGAATTTGCAGAAACAGCCCTTTCAACAATTGACTCCGTGGTGTTATATTTAATATTTTCTTCCTTTGATAAGCCCAATGTCTTTTCACGGTGAACCTCTCAATTATCAGACTTCCCCCACTTCTCAGTGGATAAGTTAACAAAGCTACCAACAGTTGTTTCTGAGAAATCCGAGTGAGGCGCCCCAGCAGAATTCTCTCTTCTCAGAACGGATTGGATTAGATGGACTCTGGTCCTGACGGACGCACGTCATCTTCTCTTCCGTCCCTTCTGGGATCACATTCCCGATAAGAGATGAGTAAGACGTACCAACACTCTCCATCTCGCTTCCCTGCTTATTAACAAAATTCCCTCCTCTAATTAATAAGACATGATGGACAGCATTTTGGTTTGCGTCTTCGCTATTGTGTAGTATACCTGAATAATACAATGCCCATAATATCAACTGCAGTAGTGTATTTGATTAAGTCTGAATGTGCTTGCGTCATCATAACGTCTTGGGGGTGTACGGGAGGAGGAGGAGGATTTTGTGAAGAGGAACGGAGGGTTGAAAAGTGGGAAGGGGGGGTTTGTTAAACCTAGTAACAAGGAAAACAGGGACATGAAGGGTAGAGAGTGAAATGCGGAGATAATATATTGCAGGGAATCCATACTCCTGTGCTTCACAGTTGCTGAAGTATGCCCCCCCCCCGCCCCCCCACCCCACGTTTTGGATACACAATGGGGTGTTTGTTGGACTAGTAACTATAAGACATTGTATAGAATTAGTACTGACGAGTCGAACACACTGTTGTTCTCTCCTGCGTGGAACAGCTAAACTGTGAGGTCGATATATCGTTTGTATCGATATCTCTGTGTGTGCTGTGAAGTTTAGATTAAGGTTATAGCAAGAGAGGGGGGTTTATAATGTGATGCTACTGTTTAAATAATTGGTATGCGATCATTCTTTATTCGGTATCAGGCAAAAATATAAACCTTTTAATTTATTCAGAGTAAATCCATATTTTCCATATCAAAATTTGCTTTCTTTTTTTTCGGACAAACAGACGCTGCTGCAAATTAAGTAAATAAAATTAATTCCTAACCCTCATCATACAGCTCAAGTGCTGTCAGATTTGTATACCAAATGGGATCAGATTAAGTGTAAGACAGGCTTATCTACTGTCATTTCCGTTCTGAGTTTTTGTTCTTCTGAAGTTTGGAGAATTCTGATTGGCTGAAAACAGAGACCAATGTTAGGATTTTGGGAAAAAGGGTGGGACTTTTATGTTCCCTATAAGTGTGGGGTCTATTTACCGATAAATAAATAAAGTTAAAAGTTTCTCACCATGAATTACTTCGGTTAACGGCGCATTTTCAGTTACGTGTGTACAAGTAAAATGCACATCTAAGGTGCCGTCCTAATAAACGACGTCATGCTCCGAGATTTGGGCGGGGTGAAAATTTTGTGACGATGTGTGACGTAGGCGGATGGGGGGGGGGATGTGACATATCGTGACGTCACAAAATCTTAATATAAGTAGTAGAACTATGAGTCTGTGTAGAAATGGCTAGACTTCTGGTATTCCAGTTAGGCAATTCACCGGCTGTCGATGAATGGACAGAGGGCGTCCTGTTGTAACTGTTTGCAGTAGACCTAAATTCCTCGCATTGGTTTTTATGACGTTTTGCAATAGTAAATTAGTGCGGACTGGTAAGTGTTTTGGCTTTAAACAATAGCAGCTACTTTATAGAGGCAATGTATTCAACTTTGGCTTTGGGAAGGGGTAATAATTTTGTGACGTCGTTTGGTAAGGGGGACAAGCTGTGACCAAATGTGACAAGAGAGTTTGGGAGTCAATTTTAAGTCAAAAATCTTTTGGCGTCATTTGTGGATAACTCCTAAAATTCGATGGAAAGTTTTTAAAATTCTCATGTCTGCTTATAACCTACCCAGTTGCTCCATTGAACCACTCTGACACGTTACACCCCTTGAAGGACGTCATGAAATAAATTTCATGCAGTATGCAAGCCATAAGTTTGAAGAGTTCTTGAATGACAACTTCTTAGAAAAATGTGTGCTGCTGCCGAACGAAAGTTTATACCGGCAAAGTCTGCCATGCCGACTGAAGTATATGAACCTCGTGGCTGCTTCACTACGACGGATTTTTTTCAGCATTCATTGCCACCTGGCATACAAATCAGTAACTACAAGAATGACAGTATACATCGGGGGAGAATAAAGACAGAATGTCACATCTTGAGCTTGTATTTGTGTGAACGGTTAGGTCTGAATGTCAGGGTGACTAAGAAATTATCAGAATGTGTTTATTAGGAGTTGGCCGTGGCCTATTTAATGTGTTATTCTGCTGACTGCATCCTAGCAAAATCTTTTTTTTTTTCGTAGAACTGACCAGGAATGCAGCAAGCAAACAAGAAATTAGATAAGATTTTTAGTATCGAAATATTTTAATTTAAGAAAATTAAGTTTAATATTAATAATTGCGATTTTGAATATATAAGATTTTAATATATGAAGTTTGAGGTTCTGAAAATACTGTTCACATTACGGCTGTATTGGGCATGATAAAGTGTAAGTAGATGGAGAGACAGCAAAACTTCTCAGAAACTTACGGTCTTCATTTTAATATTAGATGTAAGCAGGGTTCTCTGTTAAACGTCGGTAACAGCCTATATACTCGCTATCTGCAAATCTGCAGAGATTTACGTGCTAGGCTAAAGGAATTTCCACTTACCTCTTTATCTAGAATTATAGCTGCATGTTTAAACATGCCAATTTTACAAATCCGTTTTGTGTCGCTATAAAAAAAACGTATTTTTCTTCTTCATCTTTAGTACCTGGTACGCAGCAACGCAGAGTCTACGCTTTATCTGTTAAAATATATTTTAAAAATTATAATTAATTAAAGTATTATTACAATATAAAGCAGTAAGATGTAAACGTCACTGGAATGCAATTAGAAATCAGCACAAATTTTTGAGCGATGGAGTCACAGGTTTCACGAACCGCCTCAATGCAGCTCGAGGACTACATTTAGAAAACTCGGGTTTCTAAGGTTTTGGTCTTCGGAAACCTAAAACGTACATCGTGCTCACATGCCGAGGTGTCAAATAGACCCCCCACTATCGGCCAGGTTTCCATTTGTAGTCACGCTTACCAAACGTCCGAAATTAAAAGGTCTGGATTTCTTTTTGTAACCAATCCAATGTCTCTCCAGCCATGCAGTGGGTGTCCGCACTGCCCCCCCCCCCCCACACACACACACACATCAAAGTGCGTAGGCAACTTTTGCTACAGCCATGTCCAACCAATTACTCTAATGACTCCTCACAAACGTACTGCATTTAAATTTGTTTAACCTTTTAAAGTCGCGGACTTACTGCATTTTCCGTTGGGTTTATCCTTCAGAAACTCTTGTATATGGTTTATTGCGTGCATTTTGGAGAAGCAAAGAACTCATTTTCACATAAACAAATGCGCAATTCTATCATTTACGCGTACAATCTTTAACAAGGCTCCTTCATGTTTCGGCGCTATTATCTCGCCATCTTGGGGGAATTTACACCATTTTTTTTTAAAACGTACGGTAATTAAATAGGTCACAATAAACAGAGCTATGTTGTGGTACAAATAATGCATAATTTTATGGTTTTGATTAAAATTTTGTACATAAATATAGTTGATGTTGGTGAAACAGTAATAATATGCTTAGTGTTTAACACGATTAAAATTTTACATGTCTGTGTTGTAATTATTCGTTGTGTACTAACATCTGTTATCTCTTGGCCCAAATGAATCCTGTCCCTGTATGGTGTGTAGTGGGGGACTATAAGTGGAGTTTTGTTTCTGTCTTTTGCCCGCGTAGTTTATTTATGCTTTTCTTTACAATCCTCAAAATAAACGCGACTCTTTCCCCCTAGACCGTTAACCGATTTGATTTTGTAAACGAGGCGGAGATTTGTACATTACGCTATCGCCGACCTCAGTAGAGCACTGGCCTGGAGTTTCGACGCGAAGCCATTTGGTGCGGGGATTCCATGCCATCGGCAACCTGCGGGATGCTAGTGCCGGGAGAGGCCTGACCTAACTCTCCTGTGGACTTAGCAGAAGATGACGGAAAATCAGCAAGCCAGGCAGGGCTGCCCGTAACAGGCTGTCAATATGACGGAAGGAACTGTGCCTAGAATTCTCCGGATACGCTGAGTGGGGTTATCTAATATTTTCCTGTGTTGTAAGGCAAATACCAGGGTATAATTACAAGACGGGGCACGGCCTGCGTCCTCAACCCACCCTCGATTAATGAAGGTGCGCCAAGGTCGCACAAGTCCTCAGCCCAAGCGACCGAACCACTCTGGGTTCAAACCCCTGTCATCCATACAACATAAATTCTTCCCCACTTCAAAAGCAGCTAATGCCATTTGTAGCAGAAATCCGTACTGTGACGATATCAAGGCTGCCAGCCAAGACGGGGAAATCTGGTAGCTGAAGCAGAATTCAGTTTCCCGTAGCAGAGCCCAGCAATTCAAGTCTTGCGCAGAATTGCCTGACGGACCTATGGTCGTTGAATTGTGCTTTTGTTTGGTCGCTTACTTGGTTGATCCGTTGGCTGCAAATACCCCGCCAGTACCTATGGGATTTATGGTGAACAATGTGGCACTGAGACATTACCTTGGTTCCCTCCTGTCAGTATCATTCCACCAATGCTCTAAAGTCATCTTCATTCAAATACTGCACCTATCATAAGGACAAACAGGAGAAGACTGGGAACTGTCTAAAAAATTCAATACTCTTTCTGATATCGGGAAGCATAAACAGAAAATAATTTAGTATTTTGTATCTTAAAACATTGGATACTATCTTCTGATAGTACTTCTTAAGAACAGGTTATTGTATATGGGACTTGAATAAGTCATGAAGTATTCTTTTCATGATGGTGTATTGCGCATATGATTGGTTTATGGATTTTGTTCATTATTACGTGTGATAACTACACATTTCGGAAATTGGAGCTCTTAGCGCTCCTGGTGATTAACAAACGCTCATTCCATCAGAGCCAGAACACCTGAGGAAGAGATTAGGTCCAGGCACTACATAACCGTGTACTTTGTAGGTGACCTCGCCAAGCAGTTGCAAAAAGCCACTATTAGCCTCGTTAGGTCCGTCCGTTCGACAGTCATTGTGTCTGTTCGCACGGGACCGCGCGACTCCAAATGGAAATTTTTTTTCTGAAATTTCATATTCTCGATTTTCACTTGTTAACCCTGTCCGATTTTTTTTTAAGTCGACAAAGTAACAGACACTGTACACGAAGACCTACGTTTATGTATATTACATCTACGTCATTGTCCTCTGTAACTGGGACACTCTGTGTGTTATATGAAGTTCACGGTGAAACCAAAGAGAAAAAGAGTTAGGAATATGGGTTAAACAAACTATAATGGAGTAAATTTACTGTCTAACACAACTATGTGGTGGAGAGATATATATTATATTATTATTACATAGAGAACAACTACATGTTTCGGCGCTTAATAATGGCCATCTTCAGGTTGTACATGAATCACTCAATAAGCAGTTATACAAACATATATATATATACAGGGTGTCCCAGGAGGAATGTGCCAGATTTCGGGAGGGCGTTCCTTATGTTAAAGTATAACGATATAACCCAAAACACCTATGTCCAAAGTTGAACGGTTATGGAGATAATGGCCAGAGAATTTTGAATCTTTGATAGCTGTTACACACTTATTGATTACCAAATACACATTAAAACTGGCAGGAATATGTGGTTTCTGTAATGTTAATATCTGTACTTAACATCAAACTAACTTGTGAGTGACATAAAGCCATTAAAT